>ENA-OPSO01000302-OPSO01000302.1-human-gut-metagenome-genome-assembly--contig:-NODE-302-length-23868-cov-2.096040_pt1 | contig 23868 bp, 20 predicted proteins | sample MGYA00241455_ERZ501902 | MGnify/ENA primary metagenome ERZ501902 (study PRJEB25962, sample SAMEA2042405) | human gut metagenome | biome: human gut; feature: human-associated habitat; material: faeces...
ATATTTGATCATTATAAAATATCATCAAAGCTTGTTTGGGATGAGATAAAGTCTACTGGAAAAGCAATGATTTGTTTTTTTATTGTTGAGGTTGTAATCTTATCGGCATTTAATGGGGATGACTGGTTTCTTAGTATAGTGATTTTGACGGCTGCTATGTACTTTATTATTCTATTTTTAGATAGAACCTTAAGGATTTTATTACGAGAAAACTTAGCTAGAAGAACTTTGATTATCGGGGTTGGTTATGAAGCAGCAAGACTTGGTAATATTGCGCAAAACAATCGCTTTGCGTTAACGAAAGTAATAGGATATTTGCGTTATAAAGATGAGCCTGTTGATGAAGAGTTAGTAGAAAGATATGAGAAAAAAATAAATACAAAGCAGGAGATAAATATTTATGAAGATATGCGATTAGAGGAAATCATAAAAAAAGAAAAAATTGATCAAGTAATAGTCGCGTTACCGGGAGTACCCAAAAAAGAGATAAACAAGTTAATGCTTCGCTTGTATGATAAAGTTAAAGTAATTAAATATATACCAGAGGTTAATGGACTTTTAACATTTAATTCAAAAATACAAGACTTCGATGGAACCATATTAATTTCAACTGCGCAGGGAAGTATAGGATTTGTAGATAAGGTGATTAAAAGATTAATTGATATTATTGCCTCTATATTTGGAATACTTCTACTAATGCCAATTGCAGTATATGTAAGATGTAAGAATCATAAAAATGGTGATTATGACAGTATCTTTTTCTCACAAGAGCGCATTGGACTAGATGGGAAACCTATTAAAATTTATAAATTTAGGACAATGATTCCAAATGCAGAACAGGTATTGGAGGAATTGATGGAAAAAGATGCTTCTATTAAAGAGGAATACTTAAAAAATAAGAAATTGCAGAATGATCCAAGAATTACAGAAGCAGGTCATTTCTTAAGAAAATCTTCATTAGATGAATTTCCACAGTTTATTAATGTTTTAAAAGGGGAAATGAGTTTGGTTGGTCCTCGACCATACCTTTTCAGAGAAAAAGACGATATGGGAGTATACTATAATTCAGTTATTCAGTGTAAACCGGGAATTACCGGTATGTGGCAGGCGAATGGTAGAAGTGATGTTGGGTTTGAAGATCGATGCAAGTTAGATGATTACTACTATCGAAACTGGAATCTGAGCTTAGATATGATAATTCTATATAAAACAGTGAAAAGTGTTTTTTATGGAAAAGGAGCCTTATAAGTTACAGAGTATATTAAAAAAACGTAAGAAAAATATTATACAGAAATACGAGATTGTTATTATAATGGATAGTATGAATATTATATGAAGTAGGAGATTGTATGAAAAATAACGTAGAAAATCAAGAAAAGAAAAAGTTTTATAAAAATGCTGGATTTTATTTTTTAGTTATCTATGCGTGTTTGACTTTTGCATTCATCACTCAGGCATTTATGGTAAATATCGTGCCAATGAAGTTTTTAATACCAATAGTAGTTGTATTAGTGCTATTGTTTGCGGGAATGTGGTATTTCCAAATGAATGGAAAAGTAAATAAAATAAATAAAGTATTAGGAAAAGTAGCGATTGTTGTCTTATCTATTCTTTTAGGAGTAGGGAACTGGTATTTATTTTCAACGGATACAGCATTTAGTAAAATTACAAACAAAGATGATGTATCTGTAGTTTCGGTAGTTGTAATGAAAAATAGTCCTATTAAAGATATGTCTGATTTAAAAGGACAAAGGTTAGGTATTATTAATTTAGGGGATACAAGCACACAAGAAAAAGCTTTGAATGATATTACTTCAGATTTAGGCTCAGAACCAACAACCGTAAAGTATAACTCATATAAAGATTTTGGAGATGATCTTTATGATGAAAAAGTAGATGCTATACTTTTAGATGAAGGTTCTAGAGGAATGTTTGAGGATAATCATGCAGATTTTAATTTAAGAACTAGAGTGGTTAAACAATATACTTATAAAGTTGAATCAAAAGATATTAGTAAAAATGTTAATGTAACGACAAAGCCATTTAATATTTACATAACTGGAATTGATACATATGGAAGCATTTCAACAAAATCACGTTCTGATGTTAACATGATTGTTTCTGTTAATCCAAAAACACATCAAATCTTGATGACTGGAATTCCTCGTGATTTCTACGTTCCACAAACATGTCAAAACAATCAGTTGGATAAACTAACACATACAGGGATCTTTGGTGTTGACTGTACTATTAATACAATGGAAAACTTTATGGATATTGATCTAAATTATTATGCAAGAGTTAATTTCTCAAGTGTTGTAGACATTGTTGATGCGTTAGGTGGAATAACGGTAAATTCTCCTTTTGCATTTACAACGCTGCATGGGAAATATCAAATTAAACAAGGAGAAAACCATTTGAATGGGGAACAGACATTGGGATTTGTTAGAGAGCGATATGGACTATCAGATGGAGATAGAGAAAGAAGCCGTAATCAAATGCGAGTTGTAGAAGCAATGATTAATAAAGCAATTTCTCCAGCTATTATTACAAACTATACAAGTATCATGAATGCAGTGAGTGGAAGTTTCCAAACTAATATGAGTCAGAGTGAAATTACAAGTTTAATTAAAATGCAGCTAGATGATATGTCTAAATGGGATATAAAGCAGATTCAAGTAAGTGGACAAGGTGCAACCATGTGGACACCTGCAAATGGATTTAATGCATATGTAATGGTTCCTAATGATGCATGTGTAGAAAATGCAAAAAAACTAATTAAAAAAATCGATTCTGGTGAAATGATAACTGATGAAGATATAGCTTATCAAAATGAGTTAGTTGCACAGGCTGGATAAGAAAAATTATTTGAAAGAAAAGCAAGCAAGATACACAACGCAGGTATAATTTGCTTGCTTTTGATATATCATAAAAATCATAATTAAGAAAAATTTTGCATTATTGAAAATATTGTAGTAAAATCAACATGATACGTCATCTGTATCGGGGAAGTAATGTTTGATATTATGAAATTCTTATGCTTGTATATAGAATATTATTCATAAAATTAAGCATTATAATTATTGAAACAATTAAGAAAGGGGATTATGCGTGGAAGATTTCAAAAAGAATGTAGAAAATAGTGATGAAATTGAGATTGATTTAAGCAGATTATTTCAAGAAATTAAAAAGAAAGCTAAATTTATTATTTTCATGGCAATTATAGGTGCGATTATTGCATTTTTATTCACAACGTTCTTTATAACAAAAAAATATGAAAGTACTGCTAGAGTGTATTTAAAACCAAATACTACAGAGACTGGTACTATTGATTATAATGCAATAAACGCTAACTCTAAGATGGTCAATAACTATATGTTGATCATGCAGGGAGATAGTGTGCTGGATAAAGTAACAAAAACTTTAAAGCTAGAAGATAAAGGGGAGGATTTTGTTAAAAATTCCCTTTCAATTACAAATGAAGCAGAGAGTGAGATTATTAAAGTTACTGCAAGAACAGATGATCCACAGTTATCAAAGGATATTGTTAGTGCAACAGTCGATCAGTTTTTTACAGATGTAAAAGCAAAACTAGATGTAAAAAACTTAATGATTACAGATCCTGCAAAAGTAGAAGATATACCAGTTTCTCCTAATAAAAAGTTAAATACTTTGCTTGGAGCATTTTTAGGAATTATGCTTTCTGGGGGAATTGTTGTTTTACGATTTATGTTAGATAAAAGATTACATACAAAAGATGATGTGGAATCTTATCTGGAAATCCCTGTACTTGCAGAAATTCCATATTTTGAGGATTAATCATGAATTTTATTGATATACATAATCATTTTGCTTGGGACATTGATGATGGAATGGAAAGTAAAGAGCAGGCTATCTTAGCTCTTGAAGGCGCAAAAAAAGATGGAGTACAAGCTATTATATCTACACCGCATTTTATTCCAGGAAAACAAGATAGAAAAGATGTAGAAACAATGAGCAGCAGAATGGAAGAGTTAAAGGACTTGGCCAGAGATTATGGAATAGAAATATATTTTGGAAGTGAAATATTTCTAAATGATGATTATCTGGAAATGCTGGATAATGAATGGTTTTATACGCTTGCCGGTTCTGGGTATGCATTATGTGAATTTGATGTTAGAAAGAATATTATAGATTTTGGTGATGAACCAGATGATAAATTATATGAATTTACAGTTCGCAATATGATTCCAGTTATTGCACATGCGGAAAGATATTTTCATAAAGGGGTATCGTTAGAAAAAGTTAGAGAATGGGTAGAAAATGGCTACATTATTCAAATTAATCGTACCAGTCTTCTAGGAATGCACGGGGAAACTGCAAAGAAGAATGCATGGAAATTAATACATGCAGGATTAGCTCATGTGGTAGCAAGTGATGCACATAGGGCAAGTGGAAATCGCATTTGCAAGTTAAGCGATGCGTACAAATTGGTGGCAGATGAAGTTGGAGAAAAGAATGCCAATATTCTATTCTATGAAAATCCGCTTCATATAATTAGAAACGAAGAATTAGAAGATATTTCTGTAGTAAAAAAGAAATCTTTTTTTGATAGATTAAGGAGGAGATAAGAAAATGGAAAGAAAAGTTGCTCCTAAAAGAAATGATACAAAGCGAAAACATAAAAGTTCTCAATTTGACTATATGGAAGTGTATCGTCAACTAAGAACAAATATTGAATATTCATCCTTCAATAAAGATGTTAAAGTTGTCAATATTACCAGCTCAAATCTTGCTGAAGGAAAAAGCTCTGTTGTAAGCAATCTAGCAATGGTTTCGATTGCCAAATATTCAAAAGTTCTATTAATTGACTGTGACTTGCGAAAGCCAGTACAGCATAAAATTTTTAAAGTCTCTAATAAAATCGGTGTTAGTAATTTGATGAAAGATGTTCATGACATCGATATTGACGATGAAAGATATTTTCATAAATTCAAAGATAAAGAATCTGATGGAAAGCTATATGTGTTAACCAGTGGAAAATCAGTTCCAAATCCACAAGAACTTTTAGCAAGTGAAAAATTTAAAGATTTAATTGAAAAATTCAAAGAAAAATTTGATTTTATTATTATTGACTGCCCGCCTTTAAATGCAGTTGCCGATGCAATTCCGGTTTCACGCATTACAGATGGAACAGTATTTGTAACATCAGCAAGAGATACAGATAAACGTGATGCAAAAGACGCTTTAACAATGCTGCAAAGAAACGGAGCTAATGTGCTTGGCTGTGTTTTAACAAAAGTAGATAAGAGTACACGTTCTTATTACAGTTATTACGGAAACGAAGAATAGGGGGTGTTGCTTTATGAAAGGAAAAAGTTCTTTAGATGGACTAGAGAAAGCAATACTTGGAATTAGTGCTCTTTTAATTCCAATAATAGCAGGTGTTGGGGTATTTAAGGCTAATACTCAGAAAAAAGAAAATTATGTATCCGTATGGAAAGAAACAGATACTTCACAAAAAAGTGATGAAATCAGTTTAAAGAAAAAAGAATTCACACTTCAGCAAAATGCTTCTTTAGATTTAGATCCTTCTGCTTATTTTGATGGAAGCGTAGAAGATTTAAAACAGATAGAACTAAATCTAGATGACGTTGACATGACAAAACCTGGTACATATAAAGCTAGTGCTACGTACAAAAAGAAATCTTATGATTTCACTATTAATATTGAAAAAAGTGATAATCCGACAATTAGTGCTGAAAAGGATTCTTTTAAATATATTATTGGTCCATACAGTACAATGGATGAAGTAAAAGAAATTGCTAATGTTACAGCGATGGATAAAGATGGAAATGATATTACAAAAGACATCGTAGGTTGGCCAGAAAAATTACCAACTGAGTATGGTAAAACAGTTTATAAGTTAAATGTTACAGATACCTATGGAAATGTTGGGTATTTAAATATTGTGATTGATTTTGAGCAGGTAAGGAATTAAATAGATTTGATAAAATATGATAATAGTTACCTTGTCGCTTTATCATATTTTATCAAGGACAGACTTAACTGTCTGCATGTGATGAATTGTGTGAGGATAGGCGAATCATGGCTTCTATAGAGAGAAAAGTAGTATAAATGTAATTTATAATTAAGAAAGGGAGAGGTTATGAGTAATTATAAACCAGTAGATCAAGAAGAGATTTTAGGAAATAATAGTAGAGTTACTATTTTAAATACTTCAATTGACGTTTTAACAATGAAAGAAACTATTGATTTAGTTGAACAATATGTAATTACAAAAACGCCTTTACATTTGATGGGAGTTAACGCAGATAAGATCAATGAAGTAAATAGTAATGAACGAATGAAACAAATAGTAAATAGTTGTGGAATTATCAATGCTGATGGAGCGTCAGTAATTATGGCTAGTAAGTATTTAAATAAACCTTTACCAGAAAGAGTTGCGGGTGTTGATTTAATGCAAGAACTAGTTGCTTTAAGTGCTAGAAAAGGTTATTCAATTTATTTGTTAGGTGCAAAGCAAGAAGTTGTAATAAAAACGGCTGAAGTTTTGAAAGATAAATACACTGATTTAAATATAGTTGGTGTACATAATGGCTATTTTAAAGAAGATGAATGGCTTCAAATTTATGAAGATATTAATAAAGTAAATCCAGATTTTGTATTTGTGGGGATAACATCTCCAATAAAAGAATATTTAATTGAATTTTTACAAAGCATGGGAGCTAAATCAGTATTTATGGGTGTTGGAGGAAGCTTTGATGTTATTTCTGGAAATATTCCAAGAGCTCCGCTTTGGATGCAAAAATGCAATTTAGAATGGCTATTTAGAGTTATTCAAGAGCCAAAGAGATTGTTTAAAAGATATTTTATTGGTAATACAACTTTTATTAAAGCTGTGTATAAGGAGAAGAAGACACTATGAGTGTTTTAATGGTTGGTGTTGATGAATCTACTAAAGGTGGAATGTGGACAGTTGTCGAAAACTATTTGAATTCCGAAAATTTTGTGAAAGATAACGATTTAGTCTATATTCCAACTTCTATTACTGGATGTAGTCCGGTAAAAAAAGTGTTGTTTACGTTAAAGTCATTTTATAAAATTAGAAGAGTTTATAAAATGAAAGAATTCAATATTTTACACGCACATATGTCTGAAAGAAGCAGTATAGTACGAAAAAGATGGATAATGAAATATGCTAAAAAACATGGAAGTAAAATTGTTTTGCATATGCATGGTGCAGAATTTGAAGTATTATACAAAGCAATGACAGAAGAACAGAAGAAAAAAGTAAGAGATACTTTGGAGTTGGCTGATAGAATATTAATTTTAGGAGAATACTGGTCTGATTTTATTGGAGGATTGGTGAAACAGTCTTCCAAAGTTGTAGTTCTTTATAATGCTATAAATGTTCCTAATGAATATTTATACTCTAAGAATAGTAACTCAATACTATTTTTAGGAGCTATTTCTAAAAGAAAAGGAATTAATGAGTTATTACAAGCTTTAGATAATATTAGTGATCAATTAAAAGATAAATATGTTGTCAGTATTTATGGGCCTGATGTTGAAGGTAATGTTAATAGTAAAATTGAAAATCATAGATTAGAAAAGTGGGTTAAATACTGTGGCTGGTTAGATAAAGATAATAAACCTAGTATTCTAGCAAGTACAGCTATAAATGTTCTACCTTCGTATAATGAAGGATTACCAATGACAATTTTAGAAGCAATGTCATATGGTATACCATCTGTTACAACTAATGTAGCAGCCATTCCGGAAGCTGTTAATTCAACCAATGGGATTTTAGTGTCTCCAGGAAATATAAAAGAATTAGAGGAAGCACTATTAAAAATAGCTTTAGACGATGACTTTAGATACAATTTGAGTAAAAAAAGTTATGAAGATGCTAAGGAAAAATTCTCTGTTGAGAAGCATATTCTGCAAGTTCAGAAAATATACAAGGAGTTGGTATAATGAAAAAAGTAATGTTAGTGTTTGGTACTAGACCAGAAGCTATTAAAATGTGTCCTTTGGTAAATGAATTAAAAAAACACAAAGATAGTATTGAAACTATTGTATGTGTGACTGGACAACATAGACAAATGCTAGATCAAGTTTTGACAGCGTTTAATGTGGAGCCCGATTATGATTTATCTATCATGAAAGATAAACAAACATTATTTGATGTAACAGTCAATATTTTGAAAAGAATCAAAATTGTATTAGAAGAATCAAGACCAGATGTAGTGTTGGTTCACGGGGATACTAGTTCTACATTTGTAACAGCCTTAGCTTGTTTCTATTTACAAATACCTGTAGGACATGTTGAAGCGGGATTAAGAACATATGATATTTATTCACCATTCCCTGAAGAATTCAATAGACAAGCTGTAGGAATTGTAGCTAAATATAATTTTTCTCCTACTGAGATGTCAAAAGAAAACTTATTAAGGGAAGGTAAGAAAGCTGAAAATATCTTTGTTACAGGAAACACAGCTATTGATGCTTTAAAGACAACGGTAAGAGAAGATTATAATCATTCTGAGCTTGATTGGGCAAGTGATTCAAAATTGATTATGCTTACAGCTCATCGAAGAGAAAACTTAGGTGAGCCTATGCATCATATGTTTAGAGCTATAAGACGAATTATAGATGAACATAATGATGTAAAGGTTATTTATCCGATTCATATGAATCCACTAGTACGAAAAGCAGCAGATGAAGAATTAGGAGATTGCGAACGTATTCATATTATTGAACCACTGGATGTGCTAGATTTCCATAACTTCTTAGCTAGATCTTATATGATCTTAACTGATAGTGGTGGTATACAAGAAGAAGCACCATCATTAGGTAAACCAGTACTAGTTATGAGAGATACAACTGAAAGACCAGAAGGTATTAAAGCTGGTACTTTAAAACTCGTTGGAACAGATGAAGAAACTATCTATTCTAACTTTAAATTATTATTAGAAAACAAAGAAGAATATAACAAGATGGCTCACGCTTCTAACCCTTATGGCGATGGAGAAGCATGTAAAAGAATTGCGAAAATATTAATAAATGGGACAAATGATTTATGGTAAGAATTAGAAAAGCTATAGGATATTTATTATATATTCTAATTGGATGCTGGTTACCTCATTACCAATTAGGATATTCTTGGCCTGTATCCAAATTGATAAAACAAGTTATTGCTAAATTAATGATGACTAAATGTGGAAAAAATGTTGATATTGGACGAAGAATATCATTTTCATCTGATGTTACATTAGGAAATAGATCTTCGATTGGAGATAATACTTATATAAATGGTAAGGTTCAAATAGGTGACGATGTTATGATGTCTCCGAATGTAGCATTGATAGCAACGAATCACTGTTTTGATAAAATAGATATCCCTATGAATAAGCAAGGAAGTATATCATCGCCTATAAAAATTGAAGATGATGTATGGATTGGTTATGGTTCAACGATAACTGCAGGTGTTACTGTTGGGAAAGGAGCAATAGTAGCGGCTGGTGCAGTAGTTACTAACGATGTGCCTGCAAATGCTATTGTTGGTGGTGTACCAGCGAAAGTTATTAAATACAGAAAATGAGTAAATCATAATCTGTATAAAAAGGAGAAATTATTATGAGTGGGAAAATAGGTCTATATAAATCATTATATTATTCAATAATTTTATATATTTTATCTACAATGAGTCAAGATTTAATTCCAGGGATACCATTAAATAGAATTTCTTTCTTTTTTGTTTTCGTTAGTTCTGTATTAATACTTTTTATCCAAAAAGAAAAGTATGCTTATATATTTTTATCTTTAATTTTTATGGATTTGGTGTTTGTTCATTTAATTTATGATGTTTCTGGTCATTTATTGGATTATATATATTTTGTGGCAGCCATTTCATTTTTATTATTTATTAAGAGTAAAACAAGAAGGCAAAGATTACTTAAGGAATTTTTGCGTCATGATAATATAAATAAGATTGTGATTACTATTTCTATATTGTTAACTATTATTGCATTAATTACAAAGGCTGGGTATCGTTACTCTTGGGGTGGAGGGTCATATTTTGTTGGCTTTTCTACTCTAACTCATGTTGCTGCATCATCTATGTGCTTAGTTGGTGCTTTAATGCTGTTGGTATATTGCCAACAGAAATTTTCAGTTTTTGTTATGACTGGATTATTAGTTTTGACATACGGAATATTTGAAACAGGCGCAAGAACTTATATTGTACCAGCAGCAATACTTATATATTTATATATAAATAAAAGTATGAAAAATAAGAACTTTAAATTTTTTATTTATGCATTTGTCGGACTTGCTGTGATTATAATTCTTTCAAAAAGTAGTATAATCTCAAAATTTATTTTTACTAATAGTACAGATGCATATAATAATATTTCCGGCATAGCTCAACAAACTAGCGGTAGAAGTGTCTTTTGGGTAATTGACTTAAAAGGATATTTAGAAGGTGATTTATTTGGGAAGATATTTGGATATGGTCATGATTATGTTTATTATCTAAATAAAACACAATATAACCTTGAAGTTTGGGCGCATAATGATTTTATTCAATCGTTAGTTGGTGGAGGACTTTTAACATTGTATATTTATGTGTATTCAGTTTTAAAGTGTATTAAAAGTACCTTAAGTAATAACTCATTTGTTGAAAAAATATGTTTGTATATTTATTGGTTATTTCCCGCAATTTTCAATGGCTTTTATAACTATATACATTATTTTTTGAGTTTTGTAATTTTGGTATTATTGTTTGAATTGTTTAGTAGTTCAGGTACAGCAAAATGTCGGTAAGGAGGATATTTTATGTCATTATATGTAATTACACATAAGTATTTAGAAAATTTTATAGATAGTAAAGACTATAAATATTTGTTTGTTGGAGGATATAAAGAAGCGGAAAAAAACGCAAATTATTTGTATGATGATGAAGGAGATAATATTTCAAACAAAAACGCAAATTACTGTGAATTAACTGGATTGTATTGGATGTGGAAAAATGTAAATGATGAGTTTTTAGGTTTGGCACATTATAGAAGATATTTCACACATAATTCGTTTTCAGCTAGTCCACGTTATTTTTATAAAGTAAATGAATTAAATAGTTTATTAGAAAAAAATGATATTATTGTTTCAGAAAAAATATATTTATCAGACTTAACACTTTACGATGATTACGTACATTATCATTACAAGAAAGACGTAGATAACCTAAAGATTATAATAAATGATTATTTTCCAGATTTCATGGATTCGTTTAACATAGTTTTTTCAAAAAGATATTTTAATCCCGCAAATATGTTCTATGCTAGAAAAGATTTAGTAGATGAATACTGTGAATGGTTATTCAATGTTTTAGCAAAATACGAAAAAATAACCGATATATCTAACTATAATGTTCAACAGGCACGTATTTATGGATTTATTGCAGAGAGATTGTTAAATGTTTGGATACATCAAAAGCAGTTGAAAAAAATAGAATTACCGTGTGTACAGACAGATAGTTCAATGAAACTTAGATTTAGAAAAAAATTAGATAAATTATTAAAGAAGTCAATAAGAATTAAAGCAAAATATGAAAGATAATATATGTTTTTTAACATTATCTAGAAGGGAGTATTTAAGTATATTTTTATGAAAATTGGATTAATAACATATCATTCGGCTTATAATTTCGGGTCGGTATTACAAGCTTATGCTACGCAAGAAATAATTAATAAGTATTTTGGAAATTGTGAAATTATTAATTATCGTTCTTTAGAACAGAAAAGAGTGTACGCAATTTTTAAATGGGAAAAAGGGATAAATGGGGTAATTAAATCAACGATAAAAAATTTGTTGAGTTTAACTGATTATAAATTAAGAAAATCAAGACAAAACAAGTATGAAAATATTTTTTTAGAATTGTTTAACTTATCTTCTGAAGTAAATACTTATGAAGAGTTGGAAAAAATGTGGAATCAATATGATTTGATTATTTCAGGAAGTGATCAAATTTGGAATAAGCATTCTAACGAATTAGAAAATGTTGAATGGGCTATGATGCGACCTTATTTGTTGCATGGCTTCAATGGATATAAAATATCATATGCATCATCAATAACTAATATGTCAGATACTGAAATAGATAAAATCATCGAGGATGTTAGAGCATTTAATGCTGTGTCGTTTAGAGAATATGAATCTTATGAGAAGTTAAGCGAACAGTTTAATTTAAAATGTACAAATGTACTTGATCCTACATGGTTAATTGAAAAAGATGAATGGATTAAAAGGCTAAGTTTAACAAAGAATAATTCAGAAAATTACTTATTGTATTATGCGTTAAACAAAAGAAGCGAAATATCACAAGCGCTTTCTGATATTAAGGAATATGCTAAAGGTAAAAATCTAAAAATTAAAATGATAATGCCTTTGAATTTTATGGGTAATGTCGAAGGAGTTGAAATTCTAAAAGATATCGATCCTATTGATTTCATGAATTTAATATATAATGCTAGTACGATTGTGACTGATTCATATCATGGGACAATACTATCGGTGAATATGGAAAAAAATATATATTCTATTTGTAAAGGATATCCGTCTGATTTTAGAAAAGTGGATATCTTAAATAGAATTGGATTAAACAATCGTGTTATAAGCAATACTAAAGAATTATTAGAACATGATTTTTTATCAATTGATTATGATAATGTTAATAAATCTTTAGATTTATTAAGAAAAAAAAGTATTGATTATTTGAAAGAGTCGGTGAAGAACATAAATGATAACAGAAATATGTAATGAAGACAGTTGTACAGGATGTAAATTGTGTTATGATGTTTGCCCAAAAAAATGCATAAGTTTTGTGGAGGACGCATGTGGATTTAGCTATCCAATAATTGATCATAATGTTTGTATAAATTGTGAATTATGTAAAACAAAGTGTCCTAGTAATCAGTCTTTTGATACACACCATTGTTCCTTTTATATGGGAATTCATAATGATTATGAAGTTTTAAAAGAAAGTTCATCAGGTGGAGCTTTTTCAGCTATCGCTGAGTATGTATTGAAAAATGATGGAGTCGTTTTTGGTGCTACTATTGAGAATGATTCAAAGATTGTTAAACATATCGCTGTAGAAAAAAATGAAGATTTATACAAACTTAGAAAAAGCAAATATTATCAAAGTGACACTAAAAATTTATATATTAACGTATTGGAAAAATTAAAAGAGGGTAAAAAAGTCTTATTAACAGGAACAGCGTGTCAAATAGCCGCAGTTTATTCTTATATCCCACAAATCTATTATGATAAGTTAATAACAGTTGATGTTTTATGTCATGGCATATCAAGTAAAAAAATTGTTGATTCATTTATTCAATCTGAGGAAAAGTATTTTAATAAAAAGATTGAGAATTATTTTTTTAGAATTAAAGAACCTTTTGGATGGCTGTCTGGTGGATGCACAAAAATGAAACTAGTATTTGAAGATAAAACGAGCTATATTAAAACAGATGGTATTAACGATTTTTTCCTTGCGTTTAATAAAAATGTTGCCTTAAGAGAATCTTGTTATAAATGTAAGTATTGTGGAGTAGATAGAATTTCTGATTTTACACTTGCTGATTTTTGGGGTGTTACAGAGAAAAGAGCAAATTTAGAAAAACAAAAAAATGGAATATCGATAGTTACTTTTAATTCGGATAAAGCAATACAACTAAAAAATCAATTGAGAGAATATATGTATTTGGAAAAAATTGACTCAAGTGAAGCAATTCCATTTAATAATGCATTTATCGAACCAAATACAAGACCAATAAATAGAGATAGATTTTATGATATGATGGATAAAAATGTCAATTTTCATAATATAGTTAATAAATTATATTGGAAATATAAACTTAAGATGAAAATTAAGTCTATTCTTGGGCCATCAATTGTAAATGGTATTAAGAGGTTTAAAAATGGCAGAAAGAACTGAGTTCAATAAATTTAAAAATTTGGCACAAAACACTTTATTGTATACTATTAGTAATTTTGGGTCTAAAATTTTTACTTTTTTAATTGTTCCTTTATATACATATTATTTAACCACAGCCGAGTATGGTACTTATGATACAATTAGCTCATTAATTGGTTTAATTTCTCCAATGTGTGTATTTGCAATACACGAAGGCTTATTAAGATGGTTACTAAAATCTGAAGAGAATGAGCATACAGTTTCCAACACTGGATTAACATTATATACTTTATTTATTTTTGCTACCGATATTATCTTCTTTGTTGTGTTCAAATATTATAAATGGGAATATTCTAATTTGTTTATTATTTGTTTAACATCAACAACTCTTTTTGAAGTTCTACAGTTTACAGCGAGAGGATTAAAAAAGAATTTTTCTTTTGCGATATCAGGAGTTATACAAACAATAACAATGTTAGTGCTTAATGTTGCATTTGTTATATTTTTAAAAATCGGAATAGCAGGTATGCTTATTTCTTTGGCAACATCTCAATTTATTGGATCACTATATCTTTTTATATCTATAAAAGATTGTCTTTTAAATAATAAGTATTGTTTCAAAACGAAATTGGCAAAAGAAATGTTAATATATTCTATTCTTTTGGTTCCTAACAACATTAGTTGGTGGATAATGAATTCGTCTGATAGATTGATGTTGACAGCGATGATTGGAAGTTCTTATACAGGTATATATTCAATAGCGTGTAAGTTTCCGAGTTTATATAGCATGATACATACTATTTTTTATCGTGCATGGCAAGAACAAGCCGTTATTGAATATGATAGTAAAGGCAGAGATAGCTACTTTACGAAAATATTTAATTTTTATATGCGATTTGGATTTTGTATGGTATTGATACTTATTCCAACATCAAAAATTTTTATACAGTTTTTTATGAGTACAGAGTATAAGGAAGCATATATTTATATCGGTATTTTAATTATCGGTGCACTATTTTGTTCGTTTTCTAGTTTTTATGGAACAGGATATATTAGTGCTAAGGATACGAAAAATGCGACATTCACTACTCTAATTGGTGCAGTGACTAATTGTTTAATTAATTTGTTGTTTATTAGAATTATCGGTATTTGGGCAGCGTGTTTATCCACATTGTTAGGATATTTGGTAACATGGATTGTAAGAATAAAACAAACTAAAAAATATTTTGATATTACAATAGATTGGAAAATATTTTGGATTTTATTAATGTTATCATCAATATTTGCTATATTGGTAACGTTTAGATCATTTTTTGTTACGATGATAATGTTACTATTTGCAATAATTATTTCAGTTATTATAAACAAAGAAATTATATATATGAGCATTAAATTTATAAGAAAAAAAATAGACAAAAGAAAATAGAGGTAATTTATGTACGATTATTTAATAGTAGGTTCTGGATTATATGGATCTGTATTTGCTCAAGAAGCAAAGAAAAAAGGGAAAAAAGTTTTAGTGATTGATAAGAGATCTAATATTGCAGGGAATATTTATACAGAAAAAGTAGAAGGAATTAACTTTCATAAATATGGAGCGCATATCTTCCACACAAATAACGAAAAAGTGTGGAAGTATGTAAACCAATTTGCTACATTTAATCGTTTTACGAATTCACCAGTAGCAAATTATAAAGGTGAATTATACTCACTTCCTTTTAATATGTATACATTTAATAAGATTTGGGGAGTGGTTACTCCAGAAGAAGCAATGGCTAAGATTGAAGAACAACGAAAAGAAATTACTAGCGAGCCAAATAATTTAGAAGAACAAGCAATTTCTTTGGTTGGTCGAGATATCTATGAAAAGTTAATTAAAGGATATACAGAAAAACAATGGGGGAGAGATTGTAAAGACCTACCTTCATTTATTATTAAAAGATTACCTGTACGATTAACTTTTGATAATAACTACTTCGATGCTTTATATCAAGGTATTCCGATTGGAGGATATACAAAGATGGTAGAAAACATGTTAGAAGGTATTGAAGTACGTTTAGGTGTTGATTATTTAGAAAACAAAGAAGAATTAGATAAATTAGCAGATAAAGTAATTTATACTGGACCAATTGATGCTTATTTCAATTATTCTTTAGGAACATTGGAATATAGGTCTGTTCGATTTGAAAATGAAGTATTAGATATACCAAATTATCAAGGAAATGCTGCAGTGAATTATACAGATAGAGAAACACCTTGGACACGTATTATTGAACATAAGTGGTTTGAATTTGGAAAAGACGAAGAAGGAAATAATTTACCAAAAACAATTATTTCTAAAGAATATAGTTCTGAATGGAAACCTGGAGATGAACCATATTATCCAGTAAATGATGAAAAGAATAGTTCCTTATATCAAAAATATAAAGAATTAGCCTCTAAAGAAGAAAAAGTTATCTTTGGCGGAAGACTTGGTGAGTATAAATATTATGATATGGATCAAGTAATCGATGCTGCATTGCTTGTATCCAAAAAAGAAATATAGTTTTGTTATTTTTGTATTTAAGAAAATAATCTAAGAGATGCTAAAATTTAGTGATTTATAAAAATATTATCGAGGGAATTGTTATGAATAATAAAATAATTATAAGAGGAAACAACAACAATTATTTTGAAATAATAGATTTTATGAAAGGTTTCTCTATCTTGACTATAGTCTTTATGCATTTAATACAAGATTATTTAACAAATGTTCCTGCATTAATACAGAAAGCTTCATCATTTGGTGGTACAGGTGTTCATATTTTTTTCTTTTGCTCTGGTTTTGGTCTGTTTATTATGCAAAGAAAAAAAGGATACTCATTTGTAGAATTCATAAAGTCAAGATTTTTTAAAATATATATACCTTATATTTTTGTTGTTTTAGTGTCATTTTTTATTCCTTATATGTATAACGGAGATAGAATTAAAGCATTATTTAGTCATATTTTTTTATATAAAATGTTTGATTCAGAATTAATAATCTCTTTTGGAGGTCATTTTTGGTTCATCTCCACTATCTTTCAATTCTATTTAATATTTATTTTGATGTATAAGATTTATTGTAAGATTAAAGCAAAAAAGTTTTTATTACTAAATTTTCTTATTAGCGCTATTTGGTGGATTTTTCAGATTGTTTTTAATTTTACTAATAATATGGCTATCGGTTATTTTTGCTTTCAATTTATTTGGGAATTTGCTTTAGCGTTTTGTTTAGCGGATTATCTATTAAAAAATAAAAGTATAGAGTTAAATCGAAGAATTATAGCAGTAATGAGTGTAATAGGAATATGTATAGCTACTGCAATCATATTTATTGATGGTGGTAAGTATAAAGTTTTAAATGATGTACCAGGCTTTTTTGGGTATATATGTTTGTGTGTGTTTATATATTCATTAAATTGTCCCATTTTAAAAAAAATAATCTTATCAACATCAAAAATTTCTTACGAATTATATTTGATTCACTTACTAGTGTTTTCAACTGTTTTTTTCTTTTTTAATTTGTTTAAAATTAATAACTTATTGGTAGGTATGCTATCATTCTTTGTAAGCATTGTATTTGCTTATATTATTAAAATTATCAGCAGTAAAATTTATAATCTTATTTATGATAAATGTAAATAAGAAATAATCTGGCGCAGGGAATACTGTAAAAACTATAACCTGTGTAACCTATCCATCATCAGCTTCTGATACATGGACACAACAATCAAAAGCAATTTACGATGAAAGAATTCAAACAGGGGAAAATGTATAAGCTAATAAAATCTGTACACAATCTTCTGTAGATATAGTAGTTAGTTTGATACAGGTAACAATTAAAGATGTGAAAGAAGCTTTAAAAGACAAAGAAAACTTAGATGTTGTAACTGCTGAAAAACTGAGGTTCTTTTAAATCTAGCAGGGTCACATGAAATGAACCCCATTATTTATTTTAATTCTGGTTCTTTTACTTTTTACAGCTAGTTTTATTTTTCCTATGAATGAATATGTTGTAAAATCATGTTAGGTGATGATATGAAATCAGTATATTTATTTGAATTGGATTCTGTTAAGAATAGGGATGAACAGGTTATTAAAGCGCAAAGGGCTTTGTTTGATGAAATTGTATGTAATGGGAATTGTGTTGTACTTTCTTTGAATCAGTTAGTAGATTCTCGTATGATTATGTCTATGTTAAATAGCGAAGAATATTATGATGTATTAGATTATCTTTTTTGTAATGGATATTTAAAATATTCACAGTATAACGATATTCATACACCGTCACAGTATCTACAAAAAACTATAGAGGATAATAGAAGTTTTATTTATTCTGCATTACCAGTAAAAAGCAATCAGAAGTATTTGCTGCATCTTATTTATGAAGCACTTAGAAATGATGATTTATCAATTATAAGAAGTAAGATTGAAAAACAAAAAAAAGAAGAGAAAGTTTTAGATATTTTTGATGAGTGGATAGATGGTAAACATAAAAAGAATAATTTAACAAAAGAGCAGGCAGTTTCTATTTTAGAGTATATAAAACGCTTTTTAGAACTTATTATTAAAATTAGTATTGAGTATTCCGCTCACTCAGAGCCACTTTGTCCGCAATTGAGAGCCACCTAATCCGGTAAGAGAGCCAATACATAAAAAATACATTAATCCATAAATAGAGCCACCTCTTGGTGTAAGATTATTTTGTAGGATAAATTCCTACAACTTGCACGACAGGAGGTGTTTTTTATGCAAGTAGAAAAGCAGATTCTCAAACTGCGATTTGAGAACAAAAGTCAGCGGCAGATTGCTTTGGCGCTGAAGGTTTCCCGAAATACAGTAAGTAAGGTCTTTAAGGCTGCAGATCAGGCTCAACTGTATTGGGATAAAGCACAAAATCTGGATGATAAGAGTATACATGAATTACTTTTTCCAGATTCACAATTCATACCGGATATGAAAAAACCTGATCTTGATTATGTTCATAAAGAACTATTAAAACCAGGAGTTACGTTGAGCGGGCTATGGGAAGAATATGTACAAGAATGTAAAGATGCACATCAGCCTTTTTATCATCGTTCCTATTTCTTTTCAATGTATCAAAGTTATGTCAAACAGAACAATCTAACGATGCACATCAATCATAAACCGGGAGATAAAATAATGGTGGACTGGGATGGTAAGACCCTTTCTGTCTTTGATCGTCTGACTGGTGAAGAACACAAGGTATATTTATTTGTGGCTACTCTACCTTTCAGTATGTATAGTTATGTACAGCCATGTATGACGATGAAGCAGGAAGACTGGATACAGGCACATATCAATATGTACAACTTTTTTGGTGGAGTAAGCAGGATACTTGTTCCAGATAATCTTAAAACAGGTGTTATATCTCATAAAAAATATGATGATCCTATTCTTAATAAGGCTTACCAAGAAATGGCTGACCATTATGGTACTACTATCATTCCTGCAAGAGTTAGAAAGCCAAAAGATAAAGCAGCTGTAGAAGGAAGTGTTGGCAATATTACCAGCCATATCATCTCTAGACTTAGAAACAGGAAGTTCTTTGATATCGTAACACTCAATAACGCAGTTCGAAAAGAATTAAAACGTTTTAATGAAAATCCATTTCAAAAGCGTGAAGGATCTAGAAAAAGTGTTTTTATGGAGGAAGAAGCTGATTACTTACTCCCTCTTCCTGCAGTTCCATTTGAAATCAGTGAATGGAAAACTGCAACTGTACAGTTGAACTATCACATCCAGATAGACAAGATGAATTATTCTGTTCCTTATGAATATGTCGGAAAACGCGTAGAAGTCAGAATGACAAGAAATATAATAGAAGTATTTTATAAGGGAACCAGAATCAGCAGCCATAGAAGATTGTATGGTAGAAAAAATCAGTATTCTACAACAGAGGATCATATGCCTAAGAACCACAAGCTATATCAATGGAACGCTCAGAGGTTTCAAAAATGGGCAGCTACGATTGGCCCTTCTACTTATGAAGTTATCACAAAACATATAAACAGATATAAAGTCGAAGAGCAGTCATATAAAGGTTGTCTGTCTTTATTGAAACTCTCCGACCGATATACAGCTGAAAGACTGGAACGTGCATGTCAATTGGCGTTGGAGCATATTTCAATCCCCAGCTATAAAAATATTAGATTGATTTTAGAATCTGGTCAAGATTTAGTAAAGAAAGAAAAAAGCAACAGCACAGAAAATAATGAGCACGCTTTTGTGCGTGGAAGTGAATATTATGGAGGAAAAATAAAATGAGTGAACAAACAATTGAAAAGTTAAAAAAGATGAGATTGCCTATCATGGCAGAAGAATACCAAAATCAAAAAGATGACCCAGGTTATCAGGATATGACATTTGAAGAAAGACTTACTCTGATGGTAGATAGAGAATATGATGCGAGAATCAACCATACGATTGAACGTAATATCAAAAATGCGAATTTCTATGATTCAAATGCGTGTTTAGAGGATATCAATTATAAACCTGAAAGAAAGATAAACAAGGATCTTATAAACGAATTAAAGACCAATGATTATATAAAAAACGGATTAAGTATCATTTTGATTGGAGCTTCGGGCACGGGCAAAACGTGGATCTCATGCGCATTTGGGGTAAACGCGTGTAGACAAAGATATAGAGTAAAATATATCCGCTTACCTGAACTCATGTCGGAGTTTGAAGCAGCAAAGATTCAGGGCACATATAGAAAGACAATAAAACAGTTATCAAAGATAGATCTGTTAATATTGGATGAGTTCCTTTTGTGCAGAACCAGCGAATCAGAACGTAATGATATACTGGAACTTATGGAAGCAAGGTCAAACAAAAAATCCACGATAATCTGCAGCCAATGGTCACCAGAAGGATGGTATCAGAAACTTGGAGAAGGACCAGTAGCAGATGCCATTTTAGATCGTATCCTTAACAGTTCATACACGATTTTACTGCAAGGTAAATCCATGAGAGAAGAATACTCAAAAATCAAATAAAAAAATGAGCCAGGACTGAAATAGTTACTGGCTCTTATTTGCGGATAGGTTGGCTCTCCCCACCGGAATGATAGGTGGTTCTTTTAACGGAAAGTATGGCTCCGCCACACCGGAATATTCAACAACATATTGTAATGTAAAATAGTTAAATAGGAGTTAACTAAAGGGTAAGCTCTTATTAGTATATATATCGAGGAGGTTTTTTTTTGAAAAAATTTATTGCATTTTTTATAAGCATTATGTTTATTTTAATAAGTTTTTCAACTTACTCTGAATACAAAAGTGCGAAGTATGAGTCATTGTTAAATGCGAAAAATAATTATATTTATAGTTTTGAAATACCTAAAAATGAAAATGATAATCCTCAAAATTTAGAGTATCTAAAAAAATCAGCAAAGGAAAATAATGTTAATTTTTTAAGGGAAGTTTCTTATTATAATGATGAGACAGAAGAAACATATACTGAAAGTTATTTATATCTATCAACAAATACAGACTTATTTAATCATATTCCTATTTCTAAAGGAAAATTGCTTTATCCAGATGACATGAATAAAGATGTTTTTTTATCCACTAAAGAAACGAAAAGTAAAAAACAAGTTGGAACGATAGAGGATTTCGGTGGAGGTCATAATTTTTCCATACATTCAATAAACAATCTTATTGAACAACAATCATTATCTGGAAAATACAAAGCAGAATGTAATGATGATGAAAGTTTCAACCAGTTTCTAGAAAGTTATATAAATTATGTGGATAAAGATAATAGTCATAACGAAGAAGAATTCATTAAAAGTAGTGTAGATACTACTTATATAAATACAGAAAGTGCAAACACTAGTCTACTAATCTTTGCGTTTTGTATAGTATTACTAGTATTAACGTGCGTATATTATTTTGTTTCACAGACAAAAGCCATTTCTGTTATGAAGTTAAATGGTTATTCAATAAGTGAGATAAAGCATAAAATATTTATAGATTTTTATTTTTGTTGTTCACTGTGCATTAATGTACTAATTATCATAGTTTCTATTTTGGCTATACATGATATAACGAAAGATTTTTTATTAAAAGTAATTTTGGTTAATGGGATTTCTTTCGTTCTTTCATATCTGATTATAAATGGAATTTGTACTTTATATATCAAGCATACTCAAATAAATTATTGTATTAAAGGAAAAAAACCATTAGGAGCGATAATTATATTTGACTTGTGTTTTAAAGTAGTCATATCCATAATTATTGTTATTATCGGAGGAAGTCTACTAGTAAAGTTAGATGATGTTAGGACGAAGCAAGAAAATTTGAAAAATTGGAAAGTGGCTAGTAATTATGGGGTTTTTTATCCTGTGAGAACTGGTGATGAGACAGATGATTTAAGAGCTGGAAACTATACATTAGATTTACCAACATATAAGTTTTATATTGATTATTTGGAACCAAAATTAAAATCAGTTTATGTAAATAGTAGTGAATATACTAAGGAAAATATATCAGATACAGCAGGAGAAGATGATTATATTAGAAATATGTATGTAAATACAAATTATCTAGATCTTTTCCCTGTTTATGATGAACATGGAAATAAAATTGAAATATCTGATTCAGAAGAGAATTCAATCTTCCTTGTTCCTGAAAAATACAAATCCATGGAAAAAGAGCTTTTAGAATACTTCTCAGATGTAAGAACTGGAGCATATAAATTACACACAGAAGAATACAATCAAACAGGTAATAAGAATACAGCGAAAGTAAAAATTATTTATACAAAGAATAATCAGGATGTTTTCTCATTCAATATTGATGTATTTGCGGAAAATGGAAACAATATTACAGATCCAATCATCATGGTAATGACAAAGGCAAATACTCTTGTTCCAGATGTCAATTATCAATCAAGCAGCAATATGACTTTATTTATACCATTGGTAAATATGGATGCCAAAGTAACATATAGTAATATCGAAAATAAGTTAAACGAATATAACTTAGATGATAATTTTCCGTATTTAGTTAAAACTAATGACTATATTTTAAAGTCTATTAGTGAAATTGAATCAGAACTGACTGTACTAGAAACAATACTTAGCATAGTAACGATAATGCTAGTGATTGTTATAACTCAATTTATTTACTTGCTTTTCCAAAAAAATAAATTCGAAATGTTTTTAAAGAAGAGTTTAGGTTATAGCTATTTGCAAAAATACGGCAAAATTTATAGTATTTTAATACTATTTAATTTTATGGAATTTATAGTAAGTTTTATCTTTGGAGTACAATTTATTGTATTAATCTTTGTCTTGAAATTGCTTTTTGAAACTTTACTTGCAACTGCTTTAATTATATATTTTGAAAAGAAAAATGTAGTAACTGTGTTAAAGGAAGGTGTTTAAATAATGGTAATTTGTGAATTATCTAATATATCTAAGTCTTTTAAGGATAAGAATATTTTTAATAATTTCTCTTTAAAAATAGAAAAAGGAAGCTTTTTGTGTGTAACAGGCAAAAGTGGTTCAGGTAAATCGACATTTTTGAATATTTTAGGATTATTAGAAAATGTTGATAGTGGAACAATTAATATATGTGGTTATAATGATGTTAAACCTTCAACAAAAAATGCACAGGATATATTAAGAAATAAAATAGGCTTTTTATTTCAAAACTTTGGATTAATTGATGATAAGAGTGTTGGGTATAATTTGGATTTAGTTTGTAAAAATACATCAATACCAAAATCTAAATGGAAACAAAAGCAAGAGGAAGTGTTGAAAGGATTGCAATTAAACATTTCGTTATCTCAGAAAATCTATAATCTTTCAGGAGGCGAACAACAACGTGTAGCGT
>ENA-OPSO01000327-OPSO01000327.1-human-gut-metagenome-genome-assembly--contig:-NODE-327-length-23003-cov-3.928142_pt1 | contig 23003 bp, 18 predicted proteins | sample MGYA00241455_ERZ501902 | MGnify/ENA primary metagenome ERZ501902 (study PRJEB25962, sample SAMEA2042405) | human gut metagenome | biome: human gut; feature: human-associated habitat; material: faeces...
CGGCCCGTACCGTATGCTTCCGGCAAAAGAATATTTCACGCTGAAGACCGGCAACGATAAGTTCCATAGCGAACGAGGCATGCCGAACGTCATGACCTACGAAAGCATGCTCCGCACCTTCTCGCCGGAAGGAATCTGGCCGCAGGATAACGAATGGGGGATGCATGACTATACCCGCGAAGGGGCACAGGGCTGCACCTCTTTCAACGAGATCATCGCGAAAGGATATGGCGAACCGCAGAGTGCGAAAGAGTTTGCCTGCCTGGCACAGTTCGGAGAATCGTCCGATCTGGAAGAATTCTGCGAGAAAGCACAATTGCTGAATATTGAAGTAATGAAAGGCATGTACGAAGCATGGAACGATAAAATGTGGAACGATGCCGCCGGAATTTTGATTTGGATGAGCCATCCTGCCTATCCGTCGTTCGTATGGCAGACGTATGATTATTATTTCGAGCCGACTGCCGCCTATTTTGCTATCAAGAAGGCTTCCGAGCCGCTGCATATCCAGTGGAATCCGGCAACGGACGAGGTAGAAGTGGTCAACTACAGCGCTGGCACGCATAAAGGTCTGACGGCAAAAGTACAGGTTCTGAATATGGATGCATCCGTAGCCTGGGAAAAAGAAGCGACTGTCGATAGCAATGAAGATACGACCGATAAGTGCATCAAGTTGGAATTCCCGGAGAACTTGTCGAAGGTCCATTTCATCAAGATGACGCTGACCGAAGATGGCAAAGTCGTTTCCGACAACTTCTATCACAGAAGTTTGGAAGAAAACAACTACCAGGATTTGTGCCAGTTGGCAAAGGTTGCTTTGCAGTCCGCAACAACCGTGGATAAAAATGCAGACGGAACCTGGAGTGCCGTGTCTGTTATCGAGAACAAGACGTCTACACCGGCTTTGATGATCCGCCTCAATGTTGTAGGTGGTAAAGACGACCAGCAGATTCTACCGGTATTTTATTCCGACAACTATTTCTCTTTGCTTCCGGGTGAAAAGAAGGAAGTACGTATGAGCTGGAGAGATGAAGATACCAGAGGTAATGAAGGCAAGGTCTTAATTACCGGATATAACGTGGAATAATATTATAGGTCGGCGACGGAAGGCGTGCAAAGTACCTTTATTACGATCCTTTAGGCACAGATTTACACGGATAAATTTATTTTCTTTCCGTGTATCTGTGCCTAAATTATGCCTATTAGTAAGCAGAATTTTGTTTCGACACACCTCCTGTCATATTTTTTTCTTGATTATTACTAAAATATTACGCAGCCTGAAAAAGATCTATTTTTGTATAGGACTTATCGGGAAGCTCTTTACCTTTGCCGGAAAGAGTATCGGAAGTAGATGGGAAAGCGGATCAAACTGATTTATATATTATCGTTATTCTCAGCTTTAATGGCGATAAGCGTGCAGGCCTATTGGCTCTATAATCAGTATCGTTATGAAGTGGAGCGATATGCTGATGAAATTGCCGCCGATGTATTGCGTGTCGGAGATGAAGAGTTTGCCGAGCGCCGGAAAATGGCGATAGGTGATGATACTTCTTATATAATAGATCGTAGTTCGCGTACTCAATCCGGAACTTCCACTATCAGGAATGTGCAGACACAACTTTGTTTTGATTTTAAAACGGATGTCTTGGTCGATTCGATAATTGGCGGTCAACTGAATATGACAAAACTAAACCTCTCGTTTGATGCGACCTTACCGGAAGACAGCATTATTCATGGTGTGGAACGAAATGTCGTTAATTACTATATTCCTTTCCAGGTTGAACGTTTAGATAGTCTGCTTCGGGCGCGCTTGTCGCAATACGATTTCCAGATCGCTTTTTTGCCGGAAGGAGATACATTGAGCCGTTTCAATTCTTGGAAAATTTTACCGGAACATCTGTTCCCGCCTTGCTTGGGAGTTAAATACCGGTATGCTCCGTTGGAGCGGAAAGGGGTGATGATAGAAGTCGGTTTCCCGATAAACCCTCTTCTGAAGCGGATGGTGGGACAACTGATTTTGAGTCTGTTTCTGATCCTGTTGCTGCTTTCCTGCTTGGGTTTGCAAATTAATACGATACTTAAACAGTATAAGCTTGGCGAAATGCGTGAAAGTTTTGTTCATACGATGATTCATGAATTGAGACGTCCGGTACAGACTTTGAAAATGTGTGTCTCTTTCTTGAATGATAAAGAGATGCGCACGGATGAGGCTGCCTGCGACGGTATTGTCCAGGACGCCTTGTTTGAGCTGGACAATCTTTCCGCTTATCTGGAGAAACTGAAAAATATGGTGAGTGCCGACGGTAGTGCGACACTGCTGCATCCCATTCTGTTCAATTTGCAAGAGTTGGTTGAAAAGGTGATCCGTTTAGTTCATATTCCATCTGGAAAACAGGTTGCTTTTTCTACTGCTTTTCCACCTGATCTCCCATTGGTTACAGCTGATCCTGTGCATATTGCCAATATTCTGAGTAACCTGATAGAGAATGCGATTAAATATTCCGGCTCTGGAGTCAATATCCGCGTAGTCGTTATCCGGAATGACAAGCTGATAGAACTGACCGTAACTGATGATGGCGTTGGTATTTCTGCCGACGAACAGACGAAAGTCTTCGAGAAATTCTATCGCTCCGTCCATTTACCGGATAAGCAAATTCCTGGATTGGGACTGGGATTGAGTTATGTACGTCAGATAGCCGAAGCCCATCATGGGCAGGTCTCGCTTCGTAGTGAAGTGGGAAAGGGCACGGAAGTAACAGTAGGATTACCGATATAAAACGATATGGCGACACCATTAAAAATACTTTTTGCAGATGATGATCTGAAATATTCACTTCTTCTCAAACGTTTTCTTGAAAAAGAAGGGTATGATGTGGCTTATACCGGAAACGGGATGATGGTTCTCGAACAATTTCCGGTTGTTAAGCCTGATCTTGTCCTTTTGGATATCAATATGCCGGGTTTGAATGGTTTTGAGGTCGCAGAAAAGATACGGGAAAACGATCGCCATGTCCTGATCTTTTTCCTTTCCGACCGTTCGGACAAAAACGACCGCCTGAAAGGCTTCAGCCTCAAAGGAAATGACTATCTTGCCAAGCCTTTCTATCCGGAAGAGCTGCTGGCGCGGATCAAAGAGCGGTTTGAAGTGAATCCCGATGTGAAAGTCGAAGAAGAAATCTATCATTTCGCTAATACCGTGTTTGACTATTCCACAAATGAAATCCGTACAGGCAACAGCAAGACGTTGGTCACTTCCCGTCAGGCAGAAATTCTTCGTATCCTCGCCCGTAATCCAAATGTTGCGATCGACCGTGAAATCATCCTATCTGCTGTATGGGGAAATGTCTCTTATGCCAACTCCCTGGCTTTGAATGTGCAGGTCACTTATCTTCGCAAAGCCTTGCGTAACGACCCTTTGACCAGTATCGTTTCCCTTACAAAAAAAGGCTATATGCTGAAAGGATAAAAAAACTTGCTATCTTTGCGCAATTGAGAAGTATAGACAAATAAAAAAGCGTATGAGTTTCAGCGAAAAGTCTTGCCTGGTATTTGAACAGGCTACGAAGGCATATCATATCACCGATCATATAGATGCCACGGTACATAATCCTTATGAGGTGAAGAGTATAGAGTTCTATCTGTATTTGAAGAATTGGATTGATGCTGTGCAATGGCATATGGAAGATATTATCCGCAATCCGGCTATTGAGCCGACTGAAGGATTGGTGATCAAACGACGGATTGACAAATCCAATCAAGATCGTACGGATCTGGTTGAGTTAATTGACAGTTTCTTTTTGGATCAGTATAAAAATGTGAAAGTCTTACCGAATGCAACGATCAATACAGAGAGCCCAGCATGGGCGATTGATCGATTGTCCATCTTGATCCTGAAGATTTATCATATGCAACAGGAGGTAGATCGTTCGGATGCGACTCCTGAGCATAAGGGAAAATGTGAAGAAAAATTGCGTATACTTTTGGAACAAAAAAAGGATTTATGCGTGGCATTGGATCAGTTATTGGCAGATATCGGTGCTGGACGTAAATATATGAAAGTCTATAAACAAATGAAGATGTATAATGATCCGGCCTTGAACCCAGTATTGTACGGTAAAAAATAATGGCAAAGGTATTAGTAATACGACTCTCGGCTATAGGCGATGTCGCTATGACAGTGCCTGTCATTTATTCTGCCGCCAAAGCTAATCCGGAAGATTCCTTTACTGTTTTGACTCAAGCTTTTTTGATGCCCCTGTTTATGAATCGTCCACCTAATGTGGAGGTTATCGGTATTAATACAAAGGGGGCTGAAAAAGGGCTTATCGGGTTGTTGAAATTTATCTCGGCATTGTTGAAATTCGATTTTGATGTTATCTTGGATTTGCATAATGTGATCCGTACGATAATAATCTGTACTTTTTTCAGATTGAATGGTAAGCGTGTGTTTGTGTTGGATAAAGCGCGGAAAGAACGTAAAAGATTGACTGCAATTAAAGGCAAACGACTTTATCCTCTTCGTCCGGTTATAGTCCGTTATGCCGATGTGTTTCGGGCTGCTGGGTTGAACTATACAGAAACGTTTACATCTCTTTATGAAGAATCTCCTGCCGAATTGTCTGGAATGGCCTCCGTTGCTGGAATTAAAAAAGGCAAATGGATCGGTGTTGCTCCATTTGCCAAACACCGAGGTAAAATTTATCCAGTGGACGAAATGGAACAAGTCGTTGCCTGTTTGTCGAAATGTGAAGATTATACTGTTTTTTTGTTCGGAGGGCGAGGATATGAGGAGGCAATCCTTGAACAATGGGAGTTTCAATATCCACGTGTTAAAAGTGTTGTAGGTAAATATGCCTTGGATAATGAGTTGGCGTTAATCAGCCAATTGGATGTGCTATTGTGTATGGATTCTGCAAATATGCATTTTGCCTCTTTGGTAGGTACACGAGTGATTTCGATTTGGGGAGCGACGCATCCTTATGCCGGTTTTTATGGTTATCATCAAGATTCCGGTGATGTTATTCAGGAAAATTTACCTTGTCGGCCTTGTTCTGTATTTGGGCAGAAACCATGTTTGCGCGGTGATTGGGCGTGTATGACACTGATAACACCGGAGAGGATTGTTGAAAAGGTAAAGGCATCAATAAAATAGTAAAGAGAAAACTACGATATCATGAGGGTCTGTTATTTTTCAAAATGTTATAAAGAACTATATAGTGCGGGAAGTAAAGCAAAGACCGATATGGAACAGATTATGTGCGATTTAGGATATCGGAATATCGGGTTTCCTTGTCTCGTTTGTTCGAATAAGATACTTGGCTTTGTCATAACTTTGCTCAGTATGATTAAAGTTTGTTTTAAGTTAAGGTCAGGTGATATTTTGATTATACAATATCCTTTGAAAAAATATTATACGTTATTATGTAATATAGTGCATTATCGAGGAGCTAAAGTTATAACCTTGATTCACGATTTAGGCTCTTTCCGACGGAAAAGATTGACAGTCCTTCAAGAAATTGATCGTCTGCAGAATTCTGATTATTTAATAACATTGAATGATTCGATGTCTGCTTGGTTACAAACTAAGGGGTGTGAAGTCCCGAAAGGAGAACTGAAGATTTGGGATTATTTATCTCCAGCCATTGTCTTAAACAAAATAGAACCAGCTACTGACTATACGGTTGTTTATGCAGGCGCGTTGGGATATAATAAAAATCGTTTTTTATATGAGTTGGATCGTTTACCTCGTCAATGGCATCTGAGTGTGTATGGTAAAGGATTAGAAGCTGATAAGATTCTCAATAAAGAATATTTCTCATATAACGGCTTTTTGCCGGCAGATCAATTGATATCTTCGGTACAGGGTGATTTTGGCCTGGTTTGGGATGGAGATTCTTATGAAGCATGTACTGGCAACTATGGTGAATATTTACGATATAATAATCCTCATAAAGTCTCTTTGTATGTCCGTTGTCATCTTCCGCTTATCATTTGGGAGAAGGCTGCATTGGCTCCTTTCATAAAAGAGAAGGAAATAGGTATTTGCATAAATTCTTTGGAAGAACTGGATGGTAAATTGGAGAAATTGACGGTGGATGATTATTTTAAGATGAAATCTCGGGTGATTGAGATAAGTAACTTGTTGTCTGTAGGATATTTTTTTACTAAAGCCTTGGATGAGGCTGTTAAGTTTCTGACAAAATCGGATGTGGCAGATGAAGGTCGTAATTAATCCTAAATACAATTTTCTCACTGATTTTATTTATCATCTTCCTGGATGTTTTTTCAAGGACGGTGAGACTATATACCAAGGACGTAATATCCTTAAAAAGTACGATATACAAGGATATCGTTTGATAGTCAAGAGGTTTAAACGTCCTAATATAATAAACCAGATTGTATATTCTTTTTTTCGTAGATCGAAAGCACGACGCTCTTTTGACTATTCGCTTGAAGTTCAGAAGCGTGGATTTGGAGTTGCAGATCCTATTGCATATATTGAGATAAAGCACGGAGGTTTACTTACCGATAGTTATTATATATCCTTATATATGGAAAGGATGGAAGAACTTCGCGAGTATATGGCTGTGTATAGAGCAGAAGATCGAGAGCTCAGACTGGCTTTTGCACGTTTTACGGCACAATTGCATAAGGCGGAAATATTGCATGTCGATTATTCCCCTGGCAATATCCTGGTAAAGAAACAGGCTGGTTCGTATGTGTTTGCGTTAGTGGATGTCAATCGGATGAAATTTAAAAGTATTTCAGTTGTTGATGCTTGTAAGAATTTAGCTCGTTTGGCAACATCCCGTAAAGTTTTGGATGAAGTGGCGTGTGAATATGCCTCTCAGCGGGGATGGGATAGTTTGGAAATAATGCGCTTGATGGGAGAATATAGTGATCGTTTTTTCAAGAATTACGCATTTCGTCTTGGCAATAAAGCGTGGCGAAGAAATGGGGGAAGTTGTTTTGCCCTTCCTTCTTTTTTCTATAAAGCATATGATCTGTTAAGTTGTTGTAAATTACTTCCAGAAACGACACGCAATGTTTACCATCATAAACGGATTTGGGTTTATGATGATTATTTGCGTCCGTTTGATTTTCGGAAAGTGTTTCCTGAAAGTCTTCAAGACTGAGTTTTAGTATCTAATTTTGATTTAGAACTCCATTCCGTGATATGTGTACAATGGCTAATGTAGTATTGTTCTTCTTCGGACAGATTCGAAGAGTCGTTATACCAAGGCAAATGTTCTGCTTGGTAGGGATATGCTGTTCGGTAAGCTTCGACTGAACGGCTTCTGCTCAATCCGACACGAGGGCGATAAAGGGCGAAGGTTGTATCTATTGGTGCTCTGTACAGACCTCCTTCGGCAGGTTTGAGATAATATTGTTTTTCTAAATTGATAACTTCTTCTTTGTGTATATAGGAATCGGGGATATTATCTATTCGTAGGGAAAAACCGATCTTGCGGGCGAATGGATGTTTTTTTAATTCTTTAAAAAAATAGTCGATGAAGTCTTTAGGGCAATAATCGGAAGGGATTACATCCGAATCTGTATAGATATAATAGTCATTGCAGAATCTTTTTTTTAAAGGCGATTCCCAAAGTGCTTTAAAGCCTAAGTTTTGATTGAGATGGAATACTGTAAATGGGCAGGTTTTGTAATATTCCAGCAAAGGTGGATAAGTCGATGCATTATCCAGAATGTAAATATTGGTATATCCACAGGCAGTCAATGTTTCTGTTAACAGCCGTAAGGTTGTGAGACGATTAAAATTATTGATGATAATAGGAATCTCTTTGGCATCTCTAATTAGAGATGGACTTATTATTTCTCGAAGGAAATAATAGTAAGAGCCGATATTGCATGTTAATGTTTTGAATATACTCATATGATTTTGATGAACAGGTTGTTAATATTATTGGAAAGGAATAAAATCCATCCAGAATTTTTTCATCTTACGTTTATACCAAGAATGGCAACCGAAAGGTAATTGCCAGTTGTTTAATTTGTAGCAATAACTTGGATATTTGTCAAATGAAAAGCGAATCGCTTCTTTTACTTTGGGATATGTGAATCCGTTTGCTTCCGTTGCCCAAAAAACATCTTCATTGTAAAGATGATATCGCTTTTGTGCCAGATAGTGATCGATTCGTTCCTTTTGTTCACAAGTTACCCGATAATGACTGGCAACTTTTCTCAGAGATAGACCACCATTTCCGATTTTGCCGTACAGATCTTGCTTGGAGGGTTTTCCCTTGAATTTATGGTAAGAATGTATCAATTGCATGATTTCAGCAATGACGGGTAGTTTATAAACTGGACGTTGCAACCAGGGTGCACCAATATAGTCGTATCCTTTATTACACCATTCTTTCAATTCGTCTCGAAATACATAAGCGTCCAACTGATAGATCAAGATATAGGTACAATCTAAAAAACGTTCATAAAATTCTTTAGCCAGCATGAGCCGGTTATAACCACTGATCCCTTTGAAATAAAAATCTGCGAATGAGATAAATGACAATTTAGGAAATTCGGTCGCTAGTTCTGACAAGTCTAAATGGTTTGGTTTGATTACGACTAAAGGATGCATTTGTAATATTTTGTATACTTGTAATAAAGATTTTCTTTCTTGTTGGGACAAAGAGGCTTGGTAAATAGGTATAACAACTTTTACTAAATTCATATGAACCTTTCTTGTTTATGTTTAATATAAGTAACATATATACAAAGATATGCATATTTTACAAAACAGAATGAGGAAAATGTTTTATTATAATTTATTATATATCTGCTATATGATAGTTGTGAGAAATATTGTAATTTTGTAATATACATTCGATGCATTGATGTATAGTTTCTTATGGATGATTTGGATTCTTTATGTACGATGTGTTGATGATTTTGTGTGGATTATTTTTGAAAAAAGTTTATGATTCCAAAGATTATTCATTTATGTTGGTTCAGTGAAGAATCTTTTCCTGTTGAAATAAAAATTTGTTTGGCAAGTTGGAAACGTATATTGCCGGATTATACGATAAGGTTATGGACATATGCAGATGCATTGGCAATAGGTTGTGATTATGTCTCGGAGGCTCTGTCTGTTAAAAAATGGGCTTTTGCAGCAGATGTTATCCGTTTTTATGCAATCTATAAAGAAGGCGGAATTTACATGGACAGTGATATGCTTCTTAAAAAACGTTTTGATGAATTTATCCCGGAGCATGGTTTTGCAACTTTCAACGAATGTTGGGGAACAGTCCTTTTACAAGCTGCTTTTTTGATAGGTGAGCAGGGTAATTCTTTTTGCGAAGAAGTCTTTAGTTATTATAAGCAGCGTCATTTTTTATTGCCCGATGGTTCTTTCGACATGTTGATCTCTCCCAAAATAATGGTGATGGTTGCTGAAAAAAGAGGATATAAAAGGGAAGATATTGAACAACATTTAGGAGAAGATGTCGTTATTTATTCAGGATGTTATGTTTCTCCCTGTAAGAAAATTCAGTATCCCGAGGCTTTTGCTTGTCATCAAGTGTATGGGAGCTGGCGGAAACATCGTTTTGGCAGAAAAGTGGAACGTTTTCTGAAACATGCGTACCTCGTGATTCGTTTTGCGTTATTTAAACGATAAGTATAGAAGATTGAATAATTAATGGAAAATATAAAACTTGCCGTTATCGGCCTCGGATATGTCGGTTTGCCGTTGGCACGGTTGTTTGCGACGCGTTATCCTGTGGTCGGGTATGATGTGAAGCGGGAGCGGGTAGCAGCCTTGATGGAAGGGCGGGACGCGACGCAGGAAGTATCGGATGAATTGTTGAGGTCCGTGCTACTGCCCCGGTTGCCGGAGGAAGGTGAGGCGGGATTGTTTTGTACGTCCGATGCGGAACAGCTCCGCGGATGTAATTATTACATTGTGGCGGTCCCTACGCCGGTCGACTTGCATCATAGCCCTGACCTGACACCTCTTTATTCGGCCAGTGAAACGGTAGGGAAGGTCTTGGGCAGAGGCGATATCGTGATCTATGAATCGACAGTTTGTCCCGGTATAACGGAAGACGAATGTGTTCCCATTCTGGAGAGAACGTCCGGATTGGTTTTTAACCGCGATTTCTTTGCCGGATATTCGCCGGAGCGTATTAATCCGGGAGACAAGGAACATACGGTGGAGAAGATTATGAAAGTAACATCCGGTTCCACTCCCGGAGCCGCAGAGAAGGTCGATGCCCTATACCGATCGGTTATCCAGGCTGGAACCTTTCCGGTATCCAGTATCAAAGTGGCGGAGGCTGCCAAAGTGATCGAAAACTCCCAGCGTGATATCAACATCGCTTTTATGAATGAGTTGGCGATGGTGTTTGATCGCATGGGTATTGATACAAATGAGGTTGTGGACGGCATGAACACTAAATGGAATGCTCTTGGTTTCCGCCCGGGATTGGTTGGCGGTCACTGCATCGGTGTAGATCCTTATTATTTTACATATGAGGCTGAGAAACTTGGATATCATAGCCAGATTATTCTTAATGGCCGTATTGTAAATGACAGCATGGGAAAGTATGTTGCAGATAGTGCAGTAAAACAGATGATTGCAGCTGGACAGGCACCTAAAAAATCAAAGGTAGTTATTTTGGGATTAACATTTAAGGAGAATTGTCCAGATACAAGGAATAGTAAAGTTAACGATATTATTAAGCAGTTAAATACATATGGGATTAAACCAGTAGTTGTAGATCCGTGGGCAAGTGAAAAAGATGCAATGTCTGAATATGGTGTAACACTTACTAAATTGGATGACGTTTATGATGCAGATTGTGTAATTATTGCAGTCGCACATAATGAGTTTAAAGCTATAAGCTTAGATGATATTAAAAAATTATTTAAGGTTAGTCCCGATGTTGAAAAGGTTCTGATTGATGTAAAAGGTCTCTATAGAGTAGAAGAACTAAAAGGATCCAATATGCGCTTTTGGAGGCTGTAAGAGTGAAAAAACAAGAAAAAATCAAAATTTGCTTGGCATCATCTTCAGGTGGTCATTTTGAACAGTTGATGATGCTAAAACCACTTATCGAAAAATATGATGGTTATGTGGTTACAGAAAAAATTGGATATGATATAAAGGTCGACAATATTCCGGTAAAATATGTAATGCCAATTAATCGAACGGACAAGGCTTTTATACTAAAATTTCTTTGTAATGTGATTAAGTCTTTTTTTATCATTATTGGTAATAAACCAGATTTCATTATATCGACAGGGGCGCTGGCAGCAGTTCCTCTTATGATGTGGACGAAAATATTTCGAGGAAAGGTTATTTATATAGAATCTTTTGCAAAGATTTATTCCCCAAATATATCAGGAAAAATTGCTTATAAATTTGCAGATCAATTCTATGTACAATGGGAAAGTATGAAGAAGTTTTATCCAAATGCTATTTGTAAAGGAGGAATCTACTAATGATTTTTATTACAGTAGGTTCACGAAGTTTTCAATTTGAGAGATTACTAAAGGCAGTGGATCTGGCTATTGAAAAAGGTGAAATTTCAGATGAAGTTTTTGCTCAAGTTGGTTCTAGTACATATCAGGTTAAGAATTACAAAACTGTCGATTTCCTTAATCATGAAGAGTTTAACAAGAAGTTAAATGAATGTGATGTTGTATTAACTCATGGTGGAACAGGGGTTATTGTTAATGCAATTAAACTGGGAAAACGAGTAGTTGCTGTTCCAAGATTAGTTCAATACCATGAAGTCGTGGATGATCATCAAATACAACTTGTAGAGGCATTTGAAAAACTTGGAATGGTTACGGGATGTTATGAGTGCGATAAAATTGGTGAAGCAATAAAAGTTTCAAAAGAAAAAGAAGTTATGCCCTATGTTTCAAACACAAAAAATATCATAGATTCAATAGACGCGATGATTACATCATGTACTAATGTGGATGTAAGACATGATAAAAGTAAATTGCGTATTTTGATGTGCAGTTCTGATAGAAAAGAAAAAGGTGGTATGAATAGTGTAATAGACCAACTAATGAATCATGATTGGGGTACTAATTTTGAACTGTCTTATCTTGCTACGCATATAACAGGAAATGCAATTAAAAAGATTTTGTTTTTTGGAAAAGCATATATAAAATTAAAAAAATTATTGAAAGAAGACGAATTTGATATTATTCATATTCACATGTCATACAAAGGGAGCTTTTATCGAAAATATTACGTGACAAAATTATGCAAGAAGTATGGAAAAAAGGTCATTGTACATCTCCACGGATCCGAGTTTAAGGATTTCTATAATAATGGTGACCAAAAAAGAAAGTCGATGATAGTGGAGTTGTTTACAATTACTGATTGTACAATAGTTCTAGGTGAACAGTGGAAGCAATTTATAAATAAAATTGCTCCACAATCAAATGTTGTAGTAATTAATAATGCAGTCCATATTCCAGAGATAGGCGAGAAGGAAGAAAGCCAGGAAAGAGTACTGCTTTTCCTGGGGGCTTTAATTAAAAGGAAAGGCATGCAGGATTTGTTGAAGGCCTTGAATAAAATGCAACAGAATGGCATAAATGGTTGGCACATGCTTATTGCAGGTTCTGGCGAAGAAGAAGTAGCTTTGAAGGAATATGTAAAAAAAAATAGCCTAGAAGAACAGGTTGAGTTTCTCGGTTGGATCAATAAAGATAAGAAGAATGATCTACTGATGAAAAGTGATGTGCTGATTTTACCCTCATATAATGAAGGACTCCCAATGGCAATTCTTGAAGCAATGTCATACGGCTTAGCGATTGTGAGTACAGACGTAGGTAGTATTAATGAAGCTGTAAATAATGGCCTAAACGGGTATGTATATAACCCTGGTGATGTTGAGGCGCTGGAAAGAATAATCACTAAACTTGTTGCTGATGATGAGCTGTGGAAGAAGCAATCTAGGGAGTCAAGAAGGATCTGTATTGAAAAATTTTCTGAGGACACCATGTTTGCACGCATAGATAAAATTTGGACCAGCTTGTATGGAGAATAAAAATGAACAAGATCGGATTGTGTATAGTATACAAAAACTGGAATTACGGAAGTATGCTCCAGTCATTTGCTACACTGATTGAATTGCGAAAGTTGAATGTGGATTACGAGATACTTCGCTATGAAAGAAAAAAAGATTTAAGTTTTTATATTAACTCGATACCGAGGCTTCTCCTATCGGATATGAGATATTCGAAGTATAGAAATTTGAAAAAGAAAATAGGAAAGAAAAAACATAAGAGTTTTGCTAAGAATGATTCTATAAGGGCAGCTAGATTTGAGTCTTTTGTAAATCGTAATTTTGATAATTTTTCTTCGGTTATTGGTTCCTATAATGTATTACAAGAGTATTCACGTAATTTTGACGCGATTATGGTGGGCAGTGATCAGCTTTGGCTTCCATCTGGCCTTGACACAAATTTTTATAACTTAATGTTTGTGCCTGATGAGATAAAAAAAATTGCTTATGCGGCCAGCTTTGGTGTCGGTGAGATACCTAAGATTCAGATAAATAAAACCAAAAATTATTTGAATCGAATAGATTTTATTAGCGTTCGCGAGCATTCCGGTCAAAAACTCATAAAGGATTTGACCGGAAGGGATGTACCTGTTATTGTCGATCCAACTCTGGTGATTACTAAAGAGGACTGGGATAAAAATATACCCAACATAAGGATTGTCGATGAGGATTACATATTCTGTTATTTTCTGGGTAACAACTTGGAACAACGTAAAGAAGTAGAAAAGCTTCGTGCAAATACGGGGTTAAAAATTGTAGTACTTAAGCACTTGGATGAATATATCGCTTCAGATGAAAACTTTGGAGACTGCACACTGTATAATATAGGACCGGAAGAGTTTATTAATCTTATCCGGTTCGCGACCTATGTTTGCACAGATTCTTTCCATGGAAGTGTATTTTCTATTATTAACCACAAGCAGTTTATTTCATTTAATAGGTATGGAGATAATAACAAGAATTCACGTAACTCACGATTGGATAGTTTGTTTTATCAACTTGGGATTGAGAGAAGATTCAAAGGCGATATTGTGAAGAACATCAATGACATTATCGACTACGTTGATGTGGATAAAAGATTAATTAAATTGCGGAAATATGCGGTGGATTTTATTAGCAGCGCCATTAAGCAAATATAGCAAATTATCCAGTAAAAAGATGCTCTTTCTAAGAAGGAGAACATTATGATAGATAACAGAGAAAAACATAAGTGCTGCGGGTGCACAGCTTGCTATTCTATTTGTCCCCAAAATGCAATAAAAATGGAATTTGATGAGGAAGGTTTCTTGTATCCAGTTGTGAACAAGAAGAACTGCAAGCATTGCGGATTATGTGAAAAAGTGTGTCCATATACTGTTTTGACAAAAGAAGAAAATTGCAGCACTTGCGTTGCAATACAAAATAAAAATGATAATAGAAGGAATATTAGCACAGCCGGAGGCGCGTTCTCTTTGATTGCTGACTATATTTTACAGCATAACGGGATAGTTTATGCTGTGGGATATAGCGAAATGGTGGTATGTCATAAAAAGTGCACAGAACAGGATCAACTTAGGGAGTTGTGCGGTTCCAAATATGTTCAGAGCACACTTAATGAAACCTTTAAAGAAATTAAGACTCACCTTAAAATAGGAAAATTTGTATTGTTTGTAGGTACGCCATGTCAGGCACACGGGCTAAAAAGATATATTGGAGAAAGTCCCAATCTAATAATTATTGATTTGCTTTGCCTTGGAACATCTTCTCCGGGTCTGTTCTCAAAATGGATTGACTATTTAAATCAAAAATATGACTCTAAGGTTTCGTATGTAAGATTTCGTGATAAAAGCTACGGTTATGCTGTGCCTAATATAAGGGTTCAATTTTCTAATGGCAAAATAATTGAACAGTCCTACGATGCTAAGGTTCATAGCAATATGTTTTTCAAACACTTTTATGACGTTAGACCGTCTTGCTATCAATGTGTATATAGAGAAAAACCTCGAGTAAGTGACTTTACCATAGGAGATTGTGTTAATATTGGTCAGTTCAATAAAACGATGGACGATAATAAAGGGACTACTCGCATGTGGATACACACTGAGCGAGGAATGCAAATTTTCAAAGAATTAACATTTCAGATGCGAGTAACTAGTATTATAAACACTTGTAATAATATATGTGGGGGGGGGCAACCAAATTCCGCTACCTCCTGATAGAAGGGAATTCTTTAATGATTCAATCCGTTTAAGTTACGCACAACTAATAAAACTATACGAGCCAAACAGTCTCAAAAAGATGGGTATTAATATGTTCAGAAGAATAATAAACCATCTACCGAGAGTAATTTCAACACACATATCAAAGGGATTACGACTAAAACAAGCTAAACGTAGTGATATGCGTGTCGAACTGGCAACGCGTGTTCAGAAAGAAATGAAAAACGAGTTTGATTAAATTGGAGGAATTTCTTTATGTTGTTACGTTAAAATTGTTTATAATTGCGAAAGGACGCAAGTACCTTAGATATTGGCTATTCCAAGCTGCTAAATCTATTGTGGCACATGCAAAGAATTTTAAGTAATCCATCTATATTACACGACAAGAGGGGTGAATCCGATTAAGAAAATGCAGTTTCTGATTATTATTGCATTCAAGCTAATACGGGTGATATACACCATTTTAAAGAATGGAAGTCTATATGATCCTCAGAAAATGCTACGAGATATCAAGCGCCCTCAAAAACAGGTTATGGCAATGGCAGCATAATAAATAAAAAAAATCTAGAATTCTATCGAGTTCCTGAAACTCAGAAATCGGGCAGGATTCTAGAAAGAGTCCCAACACAATGGAGCTGTAAGAAGCTGCATTAGCAATGAAGCCAGAGATGATGTTGCGTCCACTGAATCTAGTATCTGGAAGGCAAGGTTGTTTGGTAAAAATCTAATTGAGAAACAAGAGCTGTAGCTGGCCAGTAGTTCTCTCCGTGAGACTCGATCCCATTGAAAAGTTTAGTTCGCACACGATAAATGTACCGGTGGGTACAGGGAAATTAAAACACGACTTCTATAGGCACGGAAGGTTCACCATAGTTGAGCAGAGGTAATTGGCCTTTATAGAGCAACGCAAAGATGCATTATTTGCGAACCCTGATCTGATTATTCTGTACTCGATACGAGGACTGTTCATCATCCTCGGTTCCATTATTCCCATAACCGATAGAGGAAAAGCCTTAAATAGCGTTGGTTTAGGGATTGTTATAATAGGAAGGAAATAAAACTTATGCAACCGATGGTTTCAATAATTGTTCCGGTTTATAATACGGGGCAATATTTAGAAAAATGCTTGGATAGTGTATTAAATCAGACTTACACAAACCTACAGATTATTCTTGTGGATGATGGTTCTACAGACGGAACATCCGCTATGTGCGATAGGATTAAAAGCAAGGATTCTCGAATAGAGGTTATTCATAAAACAAACGAGGGACTCGGATATACACGTAACAAGGGATTGGAGTATGCTGTTGGAGATTATGTGACGTTTCTCGATTCAGATGATTGGTTTGATATTGATCACATAGCTAACCTTGTTCAAGCTGCGAAAGCGTTCAATGCTGATCTTACAATTGGATCGAGAACTAGGTATAATGAAAATAAAGAAGAACAATACAAAAAAATTGAACTTCCAATATATGGAAACTATGAGGGGCGTTCGGTAATTGAAAAGGTACTGCCAGAATTTGTGGCAGCCTCACCTAAGTCAAAGCAAGATTTGGGACTTCCAGCAAGTGTTTGCTTCAGCTTATATCGTACATCACTAATTATAAAAAATAACATAAATTTCCCGTCCGAGAGATATTGTGTTTCAGAAGATTTCTTTTTTAATTATCGCTATATGTTAAAATCCATAAGGGTTACAATCATCCAAGAATATGGATATATGTATAGAAATAATCCTGTTTCTATATCACATACATTTAATTCGGCGCAGTTAGACAGAGTTTACAATTTTTATAGGGAAGTACAAGAGTTGACTTCACTTGAAAACATTACAGAGGATGTGCGTATGAGAGTTCATCGTTGCGGCTTTTCTAAAGTACGAAGTCTTTTAATTCGCGTTATTTCTTCGTCGCTCTCTTTCAAAGAGAAGGTGAGGTATATAAAAAGAATAATATCTGACGACCCAACTCAAAATATGTTAAAAAGAATTAACTGCCGTGAATATAGATTGCCAATTAGAGTGTTTGCTTTATTGGTTAAACATAAAAATTATCTATTAGTTTATCTTTTGCTAAAAGTAAAAAGTCGATCATAACAGGAGGTGAATAGCACAGATATGAAAATAAAAATACCTAAAATCAGAGACAATTTACTAGTTTATATAATTTTATGGAATATTCTTTCCGCTGTGTTAATTGCCTTTCTCGGAGTTCCTCGTTCTATACTTTATTTTACGGATGCCCTGAACGCCTGGCTTTTTTTGTCTGCATTTCGCAGTCAAAGGTATTCTATGACCAAACAACCAGTTTTTTTATGGGTAATTCTGTTTATAGTTATTGGGATTATGGGCAGCATTATAAATTTGACATCACCTATACTGACAATATGGGGAATAAGACAGACCTCTCGCTATCTGTTCTTTTTTTACAGCTGTGCCATTTTTATGACTGAAAAAAACATACGGACTATATTAAAGGTAATTGAGATTATATTTTGGATTTCTGTTCCATTATGCACCTATGAGGGATTATTTGTTACGTATCCGCAAGGGACAATTGTTGGTGATATGGTCGGTGGAATATACTATAGGACAGGGAGTGCTAATGCTCCATTGAATATTATACTGGTTGTTTATTCGGTTTATATTATTTTATGGTGCTTAGATGGAAAGATTAGTTTTAAGAAAATGATAATAACCGTTGCAGCCGGTATGTGGATGGCAATCCTTGCAGAATTAAAATTGTTTATCGTTGAAATGTTGGTTGTAATTGTAGTTGCAATGATTATTAGTAAAGTAAGTTGGAAAACAATTACTCTTTTTATCGTCGGAATACTAGCTTTTAATATTATAATAACGGGATTTGTATCAATTAACGCAAGAGGCAGATCCTATTATACAAATGATTTGTTTTCATTTGAAAGCATGATTAAATATGCAACCAGAACAGAGGGATACGATGGTGTTGGTGACTTAAATCGCTTTACAGCCATACAGGAATTGATAGATAAATTCTTTCGTAATGATTTGTTTGGATTATTGTTCGGCTACGGTATAGGTTCTGCAGAATATTCGAAATCCAATGAAATGCTTACAAGTACATTTTATAATCAATATGGTTATTTGCATTATCAGTATTTTACACACGCTTTTGTGTTTATTGAAACTGGACTATTGGGATTGATTAGCTACCTTATGATTTTTATATCTTCATTGAAGAGAGGGATTAAAGTATTGAAAGGTACACAATGGAAAAAATTTTATATGATTACTGTAATGATTATGGTGTTTTTGGTATTTTATAATACCACAATGAGAAATGAATTTTGCGCATATATTTTATATGCTATATTAGCAATTCCTTTTGCCGTGAAGAATTGTAATTATGAAACTTACAATGAAGACAATAATTATGAAGGAGATAGAATATGATACCTAAAATAATTCACTACTGTTGGTTTGGAGGTAAGGAAATTCCAGAAAAAGACAGAAAGTGTATTGAAAGTTGGAAAAAATATTGCCCTGATTTTCAGATTATACAATGGAATGAAGAGAATTATGATATTACAAAAAATGCCTATATGTATCAGGCATATCAGGCTAAAAAATGGGGCTTTGTTCCAGATTATGCACGTTTGGACATAATTTACAATCACGGTGGCATTTATTTGGATACCGATGTTGAATTGATAAAGTCATTAGACGATATATTATCTAATCGAGCAGTAATGGGATTTGAAGATGGGAGGAGTGTTAACCCAGGACTGATTATTGCGGCAGAAGCTAAGCACGAAACTATCTTTGAATTAATGGACATCTATAAAGGTAGAGATTTCATTAAGCCTGATGGAAGTATGGATACGACTCCAAGTCCTATCATGAACACAGAACGTCTTGTAAAGAAGGGATTGTGTCAAAACAATATGAAACAAGAGGTTGCAGGAATTACAATTTATCCCAAGGCTGTATTTTGTCCAAGAGATTATCATTCCGGCAAAATGAAAATTACTGATAATACAATCAGTATACACTGGTTCAATGCCTCGTGGAAAACTCCACATCAGAAAAGGATGCTGAAGGTAAGACGTATTATCGGTGACAAATTATATTTCAAATTGGTTGATGTAAAAAATAAGATTATCCGTAAGGGGAAGTAAATTTCATGAGAAAAATTTGTTTTGTAAGCGGGGTAATCGCACGATCGGGGGGGACTGAAAGAGTCGGATCTATTATTGCCAATTCTTTAAGCAAAGCCGGATATGATGTTTTCCTGCTTAGCTTTTGGAATCAAGGTAAACCCTATTTCCATCTTGAGGATGAGGTTCATGTGCATTATTTGTTGAATCACAAAATTGAGGGTAAGTTTTATCGCACTGGAATTTATCCTATTATTAAGTTACATAGATTTATTCAAAATAACGATATAGACATCATTGTTGATATAGATACTGTTTTATCAAGACATTCAGCGTATGCAATCAGAGGAACTAAATGTAAATTAATCTCATGGGAACATTTTAATTACTGGACAATGCTCCGTTTGAAAGAGGCACGCCGTTTTCGAGCAAAAAAATTAATTAAAAAATACGCAACTGAATTGGTTGTATTAACAGAGCAGGATAGGGAGGCACATATTAAGCATTTGGGTTTTGACGAGAATCTTATCACAGCAATACCAAATCCATGCATGGAGGTACAGGATTCAGTCTATGATTTCGATAAAAAAATATTCCTTTCCATAGGCAGATTGACTCCTCCAAAAGGATATGATTGGCTCCTTGAGGCGTGGAGCAGAATAGAAAATTACATCCCTGATTGGAAATTGAGGATTGTAGGAAGCGGGGAAGATGAGATAAAACTCAAAAAGCAGAAGGATGATCTGAGATTGCAGAACGTTGAATTTATTCCGCATACCACAGATGTAGGAAAATACTATTCTACAGCTTCGGCTTATGTTCTTTCGTCAAGGTACGAAGGATTTCCAATGGTTCTGCTTGAAGCAGAGGTGTATGGGCTGCCTATCATAGCTTTTGACTGCAAGACTGGTCCTCACGATCTGGTTTGCAATGGTGAAAACGGATATCTGGTTGATGAGGCAAATATTCAGAAATTGGCAAATTCAATGCTTGACTTTACTAAAGATAAGGAGAGAGCAGATAGAATGTCTCAAAAGTCAAGAAGTTTTGTCAAAAGGTTCAATTTAAATTCAGTTACACTCCAATGGGTTGGACTGATTGAGGCGATTCTTAATAATTAAAACTGAGAATATCTTCTTATCAATCATCATCTCGTGCTATAACGCAGAGAATCCAATTACATAGTGCGTTGAAAGCCTTCAGGAGAAAATCACTGAAAAAATTCTGTGAAGTGATTTGTATTGATGATAGTTCACAAGATAGGGCAGGCAAGATCCTAGATGGACTATCTAGGTGATATAAGAATCTTAAGGCGTTGTATAAAAAAAATTTTGTGTTTCTGGCGCTCAAAATGTCGGAGGGGGATACGAGAGGCCGGTAAATAACATTTATTGATATAGCGCGATGACTATGTAGATCATAATTCCTTTCAGGCGATTGTTAAAATGGCGACTGAATGCCAAGATTGTGATTTGATTGTGTTTAATTACTATGAGAAAAACGATGATGAATTAGACATTGACTATTCAGATGCATTTCAATATACAAAGTAATTTGTATATTCGGCAAATTATTTAGATTATCTTCTTAACTGTAATAAGATTATAACCATACGAATGCGTATGAAGGGATATTACACGCTCTTGAAGATGCATTGAAGACATATGACATTACTGAATAATTTCCAATAGTACATATGCGTTGCTGTTTGGGGACAGTTAATTTGTATATATAAACAAAGACCACCGAGGACGATGAACAGACTTTAGTAGCTGTCTTACGAGAAATCAGAATGAATAAAGCCGCAGTAAAAAGCCGCTTTAATCAGATTTTAGTAAGAACAGCTTTATTGGGCAGGATGAAATTAACCATTTTATTTTGTCACCCAAAGAAACGATTTCATATTGATTTTAAGAAGGAGTACATATTTAGTGAAGATACAAAGAACGAAAAATGCAGGTAGAAACATTGTTTTTGGAACAGTGTTAAAAGTATATAATATTGTTATACCGTTCCTGATGCGTACTTTGATGATATATCAGATGGGGATGGAATATGCGGGATTAAATAATCTGTTTTCTTCATTATTTCAGGTATTAAACCTTGCTGAGTTAGGAATCGGAGCGGCATTGACTTTTAGCATGTATGAGCCAATCGCAAAGGATGAATCGGAAAAGATTTCCGCTCTTCTGAATCTGTACCGTAAGTGTTTTCAAATTATAGGAGGTATCATTTTTGCTCTAGGGCTTCTGTGCATGCCATTTCTTAAATATTTGGTAAATGGTAATGTTCCAGATAATTTGAACTTGCAACATTTATATTTTTTGTATCTTCTTAATACTGTTCTTTCGTATTGGCTTTTTTCTTATAAAAAGAGTTTAATATATGCTTTTCAGAGAAATGATATTAATAGTAAGATTTCGCTGGTGACATATTCGATACAATATTTTTTGCAGGCACTTGTGATTTTAAAACTTCACAACTATTATTTATATGTAATATCCTCAATTGCAGCACAAATACTTCTGAACCTTATTTCCGCAATGGTTGTTGACAAGACTTATCCTTATAAACCAGTCGGCAAGGTTGAGTCAGTTGTAGTTGTGGATATCAAGAAGAAAGTCCAGGGGCTTGTTACTAATAAAATTGGAGGGGTAATTTTTCGGTCAGCCGATTCTATTATTATATCAGCATTTCTTGGACTTGTTGTACTTGCACAATATCAAAATTATTATTATATTTTGTCTGCAGTAATTAGCATTTTTACAATTATATTTGAGGCCTGTGTAGCGGGAATAGGAAATAGTATTATTACGGAGAGGAAAGAGAAAAATTATGAAGATTTTTGTACGTTGACATTTCTTACTGGAATACTGATCGGAATTTGTTGCGCTTGCTTTATTTGTTTATACCAGCCTTTCATACAGCTGTGGGTGGGTGATGAAAACCTGTTATCAATTTCTCTAATAATTAGCTTTGTAATATATTTTTACGTTTATGAAGTTGATCAATTAATCAGCACATACAAGGATGCCGCTGGAATCTGGTATCAGGATAGATACCGCCCGCTGTTAAGCGCAATCTTAAATTTGACATTGAATATAATTACTATTAGATTCTTGGGACTTTATGGTGTGCTGTATTCGACAATTATTAGTTACATTGTTCTCAGTATGCCCTGGCTACTTTTTAACGTGTTTCATGAATTGTTTTTTGGCATGTCTGTCAGAAGATATATTTTGCTGCTTCTAAAAAATATATTTGCTACACTTCTTGCATGTGTCGCATCGTATTTGATATGTAGTAAAATTAATATAAATGGTTTGCAAGGGCTTGTTATTCGTCTAATTTTGACGGTAGGGATTTCGGGAATGATAATGATAGCCGTCTTGTTTAAAAGCAGGGAGTTTCCTCCAGCGTATAAGCTTGTCAGAAAACTTATAAAACTTAGGAAATGAGGTATACAATGGGGAATTTCATTTATTTTTTCAAACGTCTTAAGGCTGTTTCATTAGGTCATGGGAGCATTTTACGTACGATTCGTTATAATTTTAATTATTTACCATGGAAGTGCGCAATTGAGTTGCCTATGCTTGTCGGCCGTAACACAAAGATA
>ENA-OPSO01000331-OPSO01000331.1-human-gut-metagenome-genome-assembly--contig:-NODE-331-length-22920-cov-1.753947_pt1 | contig 22920 bp, 19 predicted proteins | sample MGYA00241455_ERZ501902 | MGnify/ENA primary metagenome ERZ501902 (study PRJEB25962, sample SAMEA2042405) | human gut metagenome | biome: human gut; feature: human-associated habitat; material: faeces...
GAGCTTCCAAGGTTTTTGTATGGAGAAATAAAGTTAAGGGGATATTCGAATGAAAAAAATAATCGGCTTTTGTAAAAAAGATGCAGTATTAAGCATATCTTTTATACTGTGTTTCTTATCGTGCTTTATGATTCCGCCAAGTAAAGCATATATAGGATATATAGATTTTCATACTCTTATTCTTCTATTCTGTTTAATGTTAATTGTAGAAGGATTAAGGGAACAGTATTTTTTCTCCTATGTTGCGGATATTCTTTTAAAGAAAATACATTCTGCAAAGGGACTTGTATTTTCTTTGGTTTTTCTTTGTTTTATCAGCAGTATGTTTATAACAAATGATGTTGCCTTGATTACTTTTGTACCCTTTGGTATCTTGCTTTTAAACGCAGCTGGAATGGATTCAAAAATTTGTCTTACAGTCGTATTTATGAGCATTGCGGCAAATCTTGGAAGTATGTTTACACCGATTGGAAATCCACAAAATTTATATTTATTTTCCTTATCACAGATGAAATTAACGGAATTTTTATCACTCATGTTTCCATATACACTGATTTCTGCTATCTTATTCATACTATTTATTGTTGTGTTTTATAAAAACAAGGAAATTAAAGTATCTGTATATCAAGATAAAAAGTTGAAGTATAAAAACATAAGTATCTATATACTGTTGTTTATTTTATGTTTGCTGTGTGTAGGAAATATATTATCTGATTGGATCTTAGTTTGTATCGTTGTAGCGGTAATTCTTCTGTTAGATATTTCCCTATTTTCAAAAGTAGATTATTCGTTACTGCTTATTTTTCTTTTCTTTTTTATCTTTGTAGGGAATATAAATACCTTGGAGGAACTGCATCAAATTTTATCACAGTGGCTGTTGCATCATGAAAAAATATTTGCGATCATATGCAGCCAATTTATTAGTAATGTTCCTTGCGCAATGCTGCTTTCAGCCTATACAGAAAATTATGCACAGCTTATTATTGGAACCAACCTTGGTGGACTTGGGACATTGATTGCATCTATGGCAAGCTTAATATCTTATAAACAGATTGCAGTTCAATATCCAAAACAGAAAAAGAAGTATCTTCTTATTTTTACGGCATGGAATCTCTTGTTTTTGATATTGCTGGTAGGAGTCAGTACATTTATATAAAAGATGTTATTGTAATATTATCTTTCATGTGTCTCTTTATATAATTTTTGTATATGAGAAGGATACTCAGATACTTTCATGTTTTTTACATGTTGTTCGGTTCCTTCTTTTTTTGCAGTTTCATAATACCACTGTTTAAATTCAATGAGCTTTAAAGATTTCGTCAATAAATTCATTTGATTTTTAATATTTTCTTCCTGTTTATACATAAAGTTCAATCTTGTATCAATCGTTTCATCGCCTAGAGCACACCAATCCATAAACTGTTTGATATCTTGAATAGTTAATCCCGAACTTTTTAGACAATGAATCATTTGAAGGGCTTCGATATCTGCATCTGTAAATACACGTATGCCGCCTTTTGTTCGATTTACATTTTTTAAGAGTCCATGTTTATCATAGTAACGTAATGTAGAAATAGATACTCCTGTTATTTTTGAGATTTCTCCAATTTGCATAAAATCCTCCTTAAATTATACTTGACCTAAAGTTAGGTTTAGATATTACAATGAGTCTACCATTAAGTTTTTTATTGGTCAAGAAAGGAAGGATATACTATGTATAACGTATTAAACAAAATAAATGGACCCGAGGATGTTAAAAAATTAAGTTTAGAGGAACTGAATGAACTGGCTGAAGATATTCGAGAAGGTCTTTTTCATCGTTTGACAAAAATCGGAGGACATTTTGGTCCTAACTTTGGAATTGTAGAAACAGAAATTGCGATGCATTATGTGTTTGATTCTCCTAAAGATAAATTTGTATTTGATGTATCACATCAAAGTTATCCACATAAGATGTTGACGGGAAGAAAGTTAGGATATATAGATGATGCGCATTTTAAAGAGGATTCCGGATATACAAATCCAGAAGAAAGTGAGCATGACTTATTTAATGTTGGACATACTTCTACTTCTATTTCTTTAGCAACTGGCCTTGCGAAAGCTAGAGATTTGCTTGGAAAAAAAGAAAATGTAATTGCCTTGATTGGAGATGGTTCCTTATCAGGAGGAGAAGCTTTGGAAGGCTTGAATGTTGCCGGTTCTGAATTGAATTCTAATTTGATCATTGTTGTGAATGATAATCAGCAGTCTATATCTGAAACACATGGAGGCATTTATAAGAATTTAAAAGAGTTAAGAGATACCAAAGGAAATGCCGACAACAATATGTTTAAGGCAATGGGATTGGATTATATATATGAAGAGAATGGAAATGATATAGAAGCGATGATTCGTGTATTTGAAAAAGTAAAAGATATTGATCATCCAATTGTGGTACATATCAATACTTTAAAAGGAAAAGGGTATCAGAAAGCTATAGAAGATAAGGAAAACTGGCATTGGGTTCTTCCTTTTGATAAAGAAACAGGAAAAACAACAGTTTCTTTTGATGGAAGCGAAGATTATACATCGATCGCAAGAGAATATATCATGAACAAGGCAAAAGAAGATAAAGCTTTTATGGTGATAACACCAAATATGCCGGCAAGTGTAGGTTTGAGTCAAAAAGATCGAGAAGCTTTAGGAATGCAGTTTGTAGATGTAGGAATTGCAGAGGAGCAGGCTGTAGCGATGGCTGCAGGAGCTGCAAAACAGGGAGCAAAACCACTAGTTGTAACAAATACAACCTTTATGCAGAGATGTTATGATCAAATCAGTCATGATGTATGTATCAATAATAGTCCAGTTACCATTCTTTTGAATTATACTTCTTTTGACGGTTTGACAGATGTAACACACTTGGGTATCTTTGGATTATCCGCATTTTCCAATATACCAAACTTAGTAGTGCTTTGTCCTTCTTCAAAAGAGGAGCTTGTATCTATGCTTTCCTGGTCTGTTGATCAAAAAGAACATCCAGTAATGATCATGTTGCCGGGGAATAAAGTAACAAGCAGAAATGCAGATACTTCTTATGATGTGATTCATACATTTAAGGTGGAACAAGAAGGAGAAAAAGTGGCAATTCTTGCCCTGGGAGATTTTTATCAAAGAGGAGAAGAACTTGCACAGAAAATGAAAGAAACATTCCACGTTCAGCCAACTTTGATCAATCCAAGATTTGCTTCTGGAATGGATATTAAACTGTTAGAACAGTTAAAAGAAAATCATGAACTGATTATAACGCTGGAAGATGGTATCTTAGATGGAGGATTTGGTCAAAAAATAGCTTCTTACTATGGTGACAGCAATATCAAAGTGAAAAACTATGGTTTACAGAAACATTTCTATGACCGCTATGATCCAGAAGAATTATTAAAACAGGAAAAGATGGATACGCAATCGATACTGGAATATATAAAAAGCGTTCTTTAACTTGTGTATAAGATACATATGAATAGAAAAAAAGGTGTTGTTGGGATAAAACAGCATCTTTTGTTTATACCAATACAGAGTTATTCTTTGTTATTAGTATTAAGCATTTTACATTTCATAAAGAAAGCTATATAAAATTGTTGGAATAAAGACTTCTTCTCCTGTCTGCTTTTTATATAGTGTATAGAGAAACTACTATAATTGAGGTGAAAGATATGACAAAGTTTGAATTTGTCAGAGTAAAGTCAGAACTGTGTGGTTATGGATTAGGAAAAGCTACAAAGTATTCTTTTGATGGTGTGGAGGAGATTATCAAAAAGAGAGTGGAAAACGGGTGGAGCTTTGAAGGTTATATTCCCATTGAAACAAGAGGAACAGGGGATATAGAAACTATGTCCTTGATCTTTCAGAAAGAAGTGTAAAAGCAAGATAATATAAAATGGATTTTTATGTAATGTTTTATATGTTTTTTAAATATTTATTTTGAAGAATACAATAAAAATGGTATAATTACACCGTTGTTTTTCAACAAAAAGGAAGGTATTGTATGTTAGAAAAAATATTTAAATTAAAAGAAAAGAATACAAATGTTAAAACGGAACTGATTGCCGGTTTAACAACATTTCTTGCCATGGCCTATATTTTAGGTGTTAACCCTGCAATTTTAGGAGATGCAGGAATGGATACACACTCTGTATTCATGGCAACTGCAATTTCTGCGGCATTTGCTTCTGTTGTTATGGGGCTTGTCGCAAATTATCCAGTCGCATTAGCTCCAGGTATGGGAGTAAATGCATTATTTGCTTATACAGTTGTATCAGAGATGGGGTATTCCTGGCAGGCTGCATTAGCTGCGGTACTTGTATCCGGTATTGTCTTTTTGATTATTTCTGTTACAGGAATTCGTAAAATGATTATCAATGCAATTCCTGTACAGTTAAAGCTGGCAATTGGTGCCGGTATTGGTTTCTTTATTGCTTTTGTTGGTTTGAAAAATGCGGGTATTATTGTCGCAAGCAGTTCTACATTTGTTGCTTTAGGTAAATTTTCTACACCAACAGTCTTGCTTGCAACCTTTGGAATTTTGATAACAATTTTCCTGGTTATCAAAAAAGTGCCTGCTGGTGTCTTTGTAGGTATGGTCATTACCGCAATTGTAGGATTGATTGCTCATGAGGCATTTGGAGTAAGTGTATTGGATTCAGTAACAAAAGCGGAACTTATGCCTGCTTTACCAGGAAATGCAATTACTACAAATTTTGATATGTCTACACTTGGCGCATTTGCATCAGGATTTGGTGAGTTGTTTGCGAATCCAGGAAAAGCATTCGTAATTATCTTCTCTTTCTTGTTTGTCGATTTCTTTGATACAGCAGGAACGCTAGTTGCGATTGGGAATAAAATTGGTTTAGTTAACGAAAAAGGAGAACTTGAAAACGCAGAACAGGCATTAGTTGCGGATTCTATTGGTACAGTCGCTGGTGCTGTTTTAGGTACTTCTACCGTTACTTCTTTTGTGGAAAGTTCCAGTGGTGTCGGTGTTGGAGGAAGAACAGGATTAACTGCGGTTACTGCAGGGGTATTATTCCTTCTATCTATCTTCATTTCTCCAGTTGTTTTAAGTACAGCGGTAAGTGCTGTTACTGCTCCGGCATTAGTCGTTGTTGGTATTATGATGGTACAACAGCTAGGTGGAGTAGACTGGAATGACATGGTATTTACGTCAGCTGGATTTGTGACAATCTTAGTTATGATTTTATCTTATTCTATTTCAAATGGAATTGCATTAGGATTTATTACTTATGCTGTTGCGATGATTGCGGCAGGAAAAATTAAAGAAATCAGTCCAATTATTTGGGTTCTTGTATTGATTTTCGTATTATATTTCGGTTGGCTGATTTAATTGAAATTGGGCTTCATTTGTTAATTGAGGCCTTTTTCATTAAGAATACAATATCGAAGATGGGAGAGACTGTTTGTGTTGTTGGATATACCTGAACAAGAAAAACTAGAAATTGGAAAAATTCTTGAATTTAGAAGAAAACATCTTGGATTAAGTGTAGATGCACTTACTGATAAGGTTTGTTCAAAAAATACGTATTATAAGTTAGTGAAAAGTTCTATAGCTGAAAGTGAAATTTATGATATGTTATTAGATAAAGTAGGTCTTTATTACTCTTATGAAAATAAGAGCCATCTTTCATATGATCGCTTATGGGATTTCTTTTTACAGGAAGATTGGAAAAACTATTATAAACAAATAGATGATCTTTTAGAAAAAATAGATAAAACAGATGTACAAAATTATCCTCTTTTTCTTGCCTTGTGGATTATAAAAACACCATTAGATATGGAAGATATATGTATTTCAGAGTTATTTCCCCTTTTATCAAATCAATTTCAAGAACTACTTTCAAATGCTGTTATGTCTTATTTTTATGAAGAAAAAAAAGAAGATACCTATGAATCTCTTGAGAATTTAAAAAAAGACACATTTACCAATCAAAAACTATATTTATTTTGTTTGATAAAAGCAAAGAAATATTACAGTGCATCTCTTCTTTGTGAACATCTACTACAACAATCTAATAAAAACCAGCGTTTCTCAATTTTACTGGCAAAGCTTTTTCTTGTTGAAGAGATACAACCATCCTTATTTGAAGGGTGTCTAAAAGAGCTTCAACAAAATCTTTCTTATAAAGAAGATTGGGAGTATGATCAATTTATGTACACAGCAGGTGTCTTTTATTACAAACATAAAAATTATGAAAAAGCATGGCCTTTTTTAAGCAAAGCATTGCAAGCAGAAACTTTTAAACCAATGTCCTTGTTGTTTATGCTTCATATAGAAACACTTACAAATCTGAAATTAGACAAGAAAGAAGAATATTTTAAAAGTATAGAAAATAGTAACGCTTCAGAAGAGTTACAAACAATGCTTACCTACTATAAAAAGAAATATGAAAAGGTATCTTATAAAAAACTAAGCGATTATTTATGGAATACTTGTAGAAAACAAATTTCTATGTTTTATCCACAGGAGATGATGCGCGATATGATAAAGGATGAACTTTATTGGATTTCTATGCAAGATGGAGATAAAAAAAGATATTATTCCTTTAATAAAAAATGATCATCTGCTAAAAATATAAGAGAATTATACGAAAAAACATAAAATCGTTCACTTTATCGATAAAAAACTTTCTTTTGTTAGAATGATATTGTAAACAAGCAAAAGAAAGTTTTTCTTTTATGTGATAACGTGGAGGGATAAAAAATGAATACGTATAAATTGTTAAAAAGAAAAATTAATGGAATTAAAAAGCTGCAAGTAATTTGTATTCTTACATTAAGTTTGTATACATTTTCTTTGTATGGATTTGTCTTGCTTATACAATATGTGATTGATAATGTAACAACATCGAAAACAGAAATAACTTTTCCTATTTTTTTGATCGCTTTATTTTTATTGTTGCTGCTAGCTATCCTCTCTTTTGTTTCTCAATATGTTTTTCAACAGCTTCCAATCAAAGCTAAAAATATGTTTTTAAACACAATGTTTAAAGATATCCTGAATAAGCCATGTTCTTTTTTTAAAAAACATGATGCAAGTCAGTTGTATTCTTTGTTAATAAATGATGGTGTAAGCTTTTCACAAATAAGTGCAGTAAATACAGTTGTTATTGTTTATCAGTTAACTACTTTAATTTTATGTATATTTCTATTGTTTTACACACAGTGGATATTGACGCTTATTTTGTTGGTTTTTATCCTTGCTTGCTTTGTCATCACTTCTTATCTTAGCAAAAAAATAGGTGTTTGTAATAAGCAGATCTTTTCTGAAAAGGAAGAGATGACAAGTCAGCTTATGGAAGGTTTTCGTTATTATAAAGTGATTCAACTTTTAGAAAAACAAAAAATATTTTCTAATAAGTTTCATATGTTTTTAAAAAATCGCCTACAAAAAGCAGAAACAAAACAAGTTTTATATAATTCTTTCTATATGACCATTTATACGCTTCTAACAACGATACTTCCATTTTTGAGTGTTGTTTTGGGCCTTTGTTTTGTGGCTTTTGATATTATGACAATTGGACAAGTGTTAACATTTTATACGTTAACGACACAACTGCAAGAACCAATACGACAGATTGCAGAAGTAAAAACGAATAAAGATACTATTTTACAGCTAGCACAAAGATTGGAAATATTTATAGAGGAATCTATATCTAAAGGAAAACAAATTGACAAGATAACATCAATTGTACTTGATAATGTTTGTTTTGCTTATGATAAACACTCTATCCTTGATGCCATTCAAAAATGTATCTATCCTATTTATAAACACATCTTAATAGAAGGTGAAAGTGGATGTGGAAAATCAACATTTTTAAGCCTATTAATGAATTTTCAACAGCCAACACAAGGACATGTACTTGTTAATGGTGTGAAGTTAGAAGAAATTGCAATGAATAGTTATTATAAACAAGTTTTATATGTAGATCAAAAACCAATCATCTTTCATGACAGTGTAAAACAAAATATTACTTTATACGATGATTATACAGAAGAAGATGTGCAAGAAGTAATTCAAACTTGTCAGCTTATGGATTATTATAAAGAAAATGAAAATACAATCATCGATGAAAAGAAATTGAGTGGAGGACAAGCACAAAGGATTGCAATCGCACGTATCTTGTTAAGAAAACCAAAACTTTTATTACTAGATGAACCTACAAGTGCCTTAGATGAAATAACTGGTCAAAAATTTTCCTTAGCATTAAAAAAATATTGTGATAACTATAAGATACAACTTGTGATTGTATCTCATAAAAAAGATATTATGTCAATTTGCGAGGAGAAATGGACATTGTCTCAAGGAAATTTTATACATGATGTAAAAAGTGATAGAGTGTAAAAATTACATTCTATCACTTTTTTGTATTTCCTAGGAAATAGAAAGTGACATCTATGTTAGAATCCATCTATTCTTATCATTCTTATAGTATAATAAACGAAAAGAGAGTAGGGAGAATATGGTGAAAGTCGCAATTGTAGAAGATGATAAGGTTATTGCGGAAGAGTTATGCAATTATTTAAAAGAGTGGAATTTTTCTGCAGTATGTATGGATATAGAAAAAGATTTGATAAAACAGCTAGTACAGGAAAAAGCCGATATTATTTTGCTGGATGTACATTTGCCGGGAGTGAATGGTATCAGTTTATGCAGACAGCTTCGTCAGCAGCTAGATACCCCCATTCTATTTATTTCCAGTGACGCAGATCGAATGCAGATGGTAAGTGCCTATGAATATGGCGGAGACGATTATATCGTAAAACCTTTTGATAAAATGGTATTAATTGCGAAACTAAACGCATTGGTACGTAGAATGAAACAAAAAGCAGGGGGAGATGTTTTATGCTGGCAAGGGGTAGAACTACATTTGCGTACATGCCAGTTAACCTATCAGGGAAAAGAAATGGAAATTACACGAAATGAATTAAAGATTTTAGAAGTATTAATGTCAAATCCAGGTGTTATTGTATCACGCAGTGATTTGATGATGGCCTTATGGAATAGTGATTGCTATGTTGATGATAATACATTAAGTGTAAATATAGGAAGATTAAGAAAAAAACTGGAGGATATCTTTCAGCTGGATGATTTTATTCATACAAAGAAAGGGATGGGGTACTATATATGAAATTTTTAAAAGATTTGTTTAGTCAAAGCATCATCATCTTTATCTTTTTATGTGTGGAATGGCTAGCCCTTTGGTCTTTTCAAATAGAATCTTCTACCATATCCTATATTTTTTTCATGCAGATATTCTTAACAGCATGTTATTTTCTTTGTTTTTACATATACAAAAAAGCACAGTATAAACAACTTTGTGAAATGGATGCGAAACAATTTGTGCAGATAGAAAGCAAATCCCTGATGCAGGAAGAAGTAAATCGCATGATGCGTGAAGTATTAGAAAACTATACAAAAAGCAAACAAAAATACCAAAAAGAAAACCAGGATAGAGAACGTTGTTTTGAGGTTTGGATCCATCAGATAAAAACACCGATTTTCGCAATGAAGATGCTGCTGGAATATATAGAAGATGAAAAAAGAAAAAAGCAAATGCGTCAGGAACTTTTTAAGATTGAACGTTATACGCAAATGGCATTAAATGTATTTAAAATGGATGAAGATTATATTATTGAAAAATGTTCGATAGAAAAACTGGTACAGGAAGCAATACGTACTTATACTTTGATGTTTGTGGAAAAGGGATTGCGTCTAGATTTTGTATGTGATGATTTTATTGTGTTTACAGATAAAAAATGGTTTGTTTTTGTTTTGGAACAGCTTTTAGATAATGCGATCAAATATACAAAAGAAGGAACGATTCACATACACTGTGACAATAATAAGATTTCTATTCGAGATGAAGGCTGTGGAATTAAAGAGAAAGATTTGAAACAAATCTTGAAAAAAGGCTATACAGGAGAAACAGGAAGAAACAGCAAACAGGCAAGTGGCATGGGACTTTATTTTGTGAAAGAAATATGTGAACGATTGCATGTAAAACTGTCTTTTATTTCTCATGAAAAAGGATTGGAAGTTGTTTTAAAGCCTGTAAATGAAGAACTTTTTGATAGATGACATAAATGTAAGATGGATGTCATCTAAAGTTAAGGCAAGATCGAAAAGATTTTTTTATACTGATAGTGGAGGTGGAAGTATGGCAATTTTAACGTTGGAACATGTTGGAAAACAATATACTTCAAAATGGAAAGGCGGACATACCGTCGCACTTGAAGATGTATCTATGCAGGTAGAAGAAAATGAGTTTGTAGTTATTATGGGAGAAAGTGGTGCAGGAAAAAGTACCCTTTTAAATCTTCTGGCCTGTTTTGATGATGTCAGTGAAGGGGATATTAAGCTGCAGGGAAAAAGTCTTGTATCTATGAAAGAAGAAGAGAAGGCAATGTATCGAAGAGATCATATCGGATTTGTATTTCAAGATTTTTCTTTGCTGGATTCCTTATCAGTAGAAGATAATATTTTACTTCCTTGTGTCTTGTCTGAAAAAAATATAAAAGAGAAAAAAGACTATATGAATGAATTGTGCACATTGCTGCATATTGATGGACTTCAAAAACGTTTCCCTTATGAATTAAGTGGAGGACAGCAGCAGCGTGTCGCAATCGCACGAGCACTTATCAATCAGCCAGAAATCTTATTGGCAGATGAACCAAGTGGAGCATTAGATTCGAAAAGCAGTATGCAGCTGTTAGAACAGTTTTGTGAATTGCAGAAAAAAGGACAGTCCATCTTAATGGTAACCCATAGCCCTATGGCGGCATCTTATGGAGATCGTGTTGTCTTTTTGAAAGATGGAAAAATCGTAAATGAAATTTACAAAGGAGAAGATTCTCGTCAGGAATTTTATAATCGACTTGTTCACATGTTGAGTGTGGTAGAAAGCAGGGATCTGCATGAGGATTAAATATTATATAAAGCTGGCATGGAAAGATATTAAAACGCAGCCAGGAATTTATCTTCCTTATGCATTGATGATTTCTATTTGTTTATGTTTTCAATATATTGCAGGTTACATGAATATACATTCTAATTATGAAGTATTAAAAATGGGGAAAACGTTAACTCCGTTTATTTTAGGAATGAGTAATACTATTTTTGTTATTTTTGTTGCAGTATTATTGTGGACATTTTCTATAACTTTACGTAGACAGCAGACCAGAAGACAGGGTTTATATCGAATCCTTGGATTAACTAGAAAAAATCTTTTGATCTTAAATATAGTAGAAACTTTTGGGTTGTGTATTATTTCTTTGTTATTTGGAAGTATATTGTGTGCTGTATTCGGACAGCTTTTATTTATGATTGCAGGACGCTTTGCCCAGCAGCAGCTGGTAGATGGATTTGGCATAGATACATTTATATTGTTAGAATTATGGATTTTTTATATAGGTACTCATCTTCTGATTATGATAAGAGATTCTATCTTTATTACAAAGCATAATCCATTAAAGATGTTAAGAAAAGAAAAAACACAGGAACTTCCCAAAGCAAATTTGTTTTATACAGTTTCAGGAATCGTGTTACTTGCAGCTGCATATATTATTTCTTTACGTGTAGATTATTTGTATACAGCGCTAAATGTATTAATGTGGGCTGTTATCATGGTTATCATAGGTACGTATTTTTTATATAATGGTGCAGTAATTTATTTATTAAGAAAACTGCAAAGCAAAGAGAAAATATATTATCGTTCTAAACATATGTTATCTATTTCTAATTTGTTGTTTCGCTTAAGAAGCTATGCGACATCTATGGCTTCTATTACCATTTTATTATCCATGTTAATTTTAACTTTTTCTATGTGCACTTCTTTATATAGCGGAGTAGAAGATACTGTAAGAAAAGACTTTATGGATTATGAATTTAAACTATATGGTTTATTGGATGGGAATGAAGGTAGAGAAGATGATGAATATAACAATGCTAGGACTTTAAATGAGCAGAAGCTTTCTTCATTGATTAAAAAACATCATTTAACGGTAGAAAAAGATACAAAACTGCGTATTGTACAAACATCAAATACAGTTGCTTTACGTGAGAATACGATGTTCATGGGAGCTGTGTTTGCAAGTGGAGATGATGCAGGAATCTATCAAGAAACTACAGATAAAGTTTTAGGAATTAATGCTTTTGGATTAGATGGATATAATGAACTTGCATCAAAGAAAGAAACTTTAAAGGATGATGAAATTCTCCTTTTAACAAATCAGCCCATTAAAGATGTTAAGGTACGTATGTTGAAAGATGATGGAAGTGAAGAGATCATTCAATTTAAAGTAAAAAGAAAGCCATTAAAACAAGACAGTTCTACAAAAGATGTGATTATGATCGTACCTGATGAGAAAGCTGCTTTGTTTAGTCAATATTTATATGGAGTATATGATGATGAAATCTTAAATACACCGAGCAGTTATTATTATATGTCTTTATCAGGAAGTAAGGCTGATAAACTGGCGCTTGGAAAAGAATTACAAAGTGATAAGTATTATCTGGAGTGTGAAGATTACTATACTACTTTTAATATAACCTTAGCAATGGAAGCTTCTTATTCTTAGGAATCTTATTCTGTATCATTTTTATCTTCTCCATTTTCCTAATTCTTTATTATCGTATGCAGGAAGATTTGTACGAAAATAAAAGACAATTTTCTATTTTGTATCGAATGGGATTGACAAAAAGAGAAATTGCCAGAGAATTTTCACGAGAACAGCGTATCATTATTTTAATGCCGCCTATTTTGGCAGTTGTTCATTGTCTGTTTGCATATCCTTCTTTCCATGAGTTCGCAGCTATCTTTGATTTTGGAGAAGGAAGTTTCTCTATGCGTATTCTTGTATTGTGCTGTTTGTTTGTAATCACAGCGTTTGCTATCTATCACATTATCTTACAAATGGCTTTGCGCAGAAAAATTTTAGTGAAATAAGGAAAAATAATCTTTACTTAAGAGAAAGATACAGTTAAAGATATTGTTTATCTTCACTTATAGCATAATTTTTGTTTGAAAAGTAATTATAAATTGACAAATGTTTTTCGCTTATACTATAATCTATGAGGTAATATGGCTATGAAGAGAAAGTACATAAGGTAAGCATGCGAAGAGAGTCTTGTATAAGCTGGGAAAAGATGATGAGGACCTTATGGAAATAAAGACTTGGAGCTTTCCAACAGGACGTAAGATTCACGTTACGAATCGACTTGGAAAAAGTCACTAAGGTTAACAGAGCAATCTGTTAGCGAATTAGGGTGGTACCACGATGCTCAAGCTCTCGTCCCTATATGGAGGAGGGCTTTTATTTTTGTATAAATAGAAAAGGAGAAGACTATGGAAAAACTGACAGAACAGGAAATCATCCGTCGCCAGAAAATGGAAGAATTAAAAGCGATGGGAATTGATCCATTTGGACACGCCTATGAAAGAACACACAAATCAGGACAGATTCGAGAAGAGTTTGGAGAACTTACAAAAGAAGAATTAGAAGAAAAGAATGTTACAGTAAAAATTGCTGGACGTATTATGACAAAACGTCGCCAGGGGAAAGCTGGATTTATGCACATTCAAGATTTGGATGGGAAAATTCAGATTTATGTACGTAAAGATGTACTTGGTGATGATGCGTATGAAGTATTCAAAAAATCAGATTTAGGAGATATTGTAGGTATTGAAGGAAAAGTCATGAAAACAAATCATGGAGAACTTTCTGTTAAGGCTGAAGTTTATACACACTTAACAAAAGCACTTCGTCCTTTACCTGAAAAATTCCATGGATTAACAGACAAGGAAGAACGTTTCCGTCGTCGTTATGTTGACTTGATCATGAATGAAGAAGCAAAACGTATTGCGATTACTCGTCCACGTATCATTCGTGCTATTCAGCATTATCTTGACAGCAAAGGAATGGTAGAAGTGGAAACTCCAGTACTACAGCCAATTTTAGGAGGAGCTGCTGCACGTCCATTTATTACACATCACAATACATTAAATATGCCTTTCTATTTGCGTATTGCAACAGAACTTCCATTGAAACGTTTGATTGTTGGTGGATTAGAAGGTGTTTATGAAATTGGACGTTTATTCCGTAATGAAGGAATGGATGCGACACATAACCCTGAATTTACAACAGTAGAAGCTTATATGGCATATTCTGATTTAGAAGGTATGATGGATCTTATTGAAGGTCTTGTAGAATATGTAGCAAATGAAGTTTGTGGAACTACAGAAATTGAATATCAAGGGAAACAGATTTCTTTGAAAGCACCATTTAAACGTTTGCATATGGTAGATGCTATCAAAGATGCATGCGGTGTTGATTTCTGGAAAGAAATGAGCTATGCAGAAGCTTGTGCATTAGCAAAAGAACATGGTATTGAAGTTGAAAAGAAACATAACAGTGTAGGACACATTGTAAACTTATTCTTTGAAAAATATGTAGAAGAAACTTTGATTCAGCCTACCTATTTATATGGACACCCAGTGGAAATTTCTCCATTGGCTAAGAAAAGCGAAAGAGATCCTCGCTACACAGATCGTTATGAATTGTTTATCAATGGAAAAGAATATGCAAATGCATTCTCTGAATTAAATGATCCAATCGACCAGAGAGAACGTTTTGAAAACCAGTTGAAACTTCGTGATCTTGGAGATGATGAAGCAAATGAAATGGATGTGGATTATGTAGAAGCTCTTGAATACGGACTTCCTCCTACTGGTGGAGTTGGTATGGGTATCGACCGTTTGGTAATGTTATTGACTAATCAGGATACAATTCGTGAAGTATTGTTATTCCCACACATGAAACTAGTTGATGGAAACAAATCTAAAAAAGTAGAAAAACCTGTAGAAAAAACAGTAGAAGCTACAACAGAAAAAGTTGATTTCTCAAATGTGAAAATTGAACCATTGTTTGAAGAAATGGTAGACTTCGAAACATTTGCGAAATCTGATTATCGTGCAGTTAAGATTAAAGCATGTGAAGCAGTACCAAAAAGTAAAAAACTGTTAAAATTCACATTAGATGATGGTACAGGAGTTGATCGTGTAATTCTAAGTGGAATTCATGAATACTATGAACCAGAAGAACTTGTAGGAAAAACAGCAATCGCAATCGTAAACCTTCCACCACGTAAGATGATGGGAATCGATTCATGTGGAATGTTGATTTCAGCAGTACATGAAGAAGATGGAAGAGAAGGATTAAACCTATTAATGGTTGATGATCGTATTCCTGCAGGTGCTAAATTATACTAATAAAGTAAGAAAAGCTCATTATAATGCGTTATAATGGGCTTTTTAACAGTTTTAGAAATACGTATTTTAAATTTATATTTTGTTGTTAAAGGAAAATAAAAAAGATAATTGAATGATAATAAATGTTGGTAAATTTAATACAAGCGGTGACAAAATGCTCATATTAAAATATGAATGTTGAATAAAAGCTGAATACATATTTGATTTATTAATAGCTAATTAGTATAATGAAGTCGTGAGTTAGTCGTGAGTTAGTCGTGAGTTAGAAAAGGAGGATTTTATATGGCCATACCGGTTTCTATTGAAAAATTGTTAAATGAAAACATTGTTGAATGGGCAAGAATCGAATTTAAAGAAGGATGGAATCCAGACAGTACACTTAAAACTATTAGTGCGTTTGCAAATGATATAGATAATTGGGGTGGAGGATATATAGTAATTGGTGTAAAAGAGGAAAATGGTAAAATACTAAAACCAATTACTGGATTAAATGAAGAATCAGTTGATCATATTCAAAAAGAAATCCTTAAGTATTGCAAGTATTTAAAACCAAATTATGTTCCTCAAAGTGAACCGGTATATTATGAAGGAAAAATGGTGTTACTGATATGGTGTCCTGGAGGGTATGAAAGACCTTATCAATGTCCTAAGAGACCAACATCTAAAAACTCTGAAAAAGCATATTATATAAGAAAGTTATCAAGCACAATTGAAGCGACAGATTTAGATGTTAAAGAATTAATAGCTTTGACTCATAATATCCCTTTTGATGATCGTGTAAATATTAAATCTGAACTAACGGACTTAAAATATCTTATTATTAGGAACTATTTAGAAACAGTAAACAGTAACTTATTGAATACTTTAGAACATAAGAGACTTGAAGATTTAGCAAAAGATTTAAGAATTGCTGATGGACCTAAAGAATATTTTAAACCTTTAAATGTGGGGCTGTTATTTTTCAATGATAATCCAGAGATTTTTTTTCCATACAGTAGAATAGAGTTAGTCAATATCCCTGATCCAACAGGTCAAGGGATGGAGGAACGTATTTTTACTGGTCCAATAGATCAGCAATTAAGAGATGTATTAAGTTATTTAAAGAATAATGTGATCGCAGAAAAAATATTTAAACTTAATGGTCAAGCTGAAGCAATTCGAGTAAAAAACTACAGTTATGAAGCACTTGAAGAATTTATTTCAAATGCAATTTATCATAAGTCGTATCAGCTATATGAGCCAATCACGATTCGAATTGAGAAAGAGCAAATAGAAATAACAAGTATTCCAGGTCCAGATAGGTCAATTAGTGATCGAGATATTTCGAATTATAATATGAGGACAAGGAGATATCGTAACAGAAGAATTGGAGATTTTCTAAAAGAGTTACATTTAGTTGAAGGAAGAAATACGGGAATTCCTACAGCAATCAAAAGTATTAAAGGAAATGGATCTCCTATGCCGAAATTATTGACGGATAAAGAGAGAACTTTCTTTTCGGTAATTATGCCAATTCATGAAAGTTTTAAACAGAATGGAAATATGAATATTCAAGAAAAAAAGGGTAGAAGAACAAAAAATGAAATAAAAGTGCTAATATTGGAAGTGTTAGAGGAGAAGGATTTGTCAGCTACTAGCATTTATAGAAAACTTGGATATTCAGGAAATCTTTCAAAAACATTTAGAAAATGTATAGAAGAATTAGTGTTAGATTCTAAAATAAAGTATCTTGAAGAAAATATCAACGCATCAAATAACTTGCTTACAAAAATAAAATAATAACTGTCAAAAATATGTCAATCTTCTAGGTAGTTTAAAAATAGGTATACAAAAATATGATAGATAGGAAATATATTAAATGTAGTTATAATTCTAAATGGTTAAGCATTTTCAACCACATATGAAATTAATTTGAAAACAAACCTAAAAAAGCTCATTATAATGCGTTATAATGGGCTTTTTTTGCGCTAATTCTACAATGTCTATGTTATTGTAAATATAATTAGTATACAATTTAATATCTTATATTAAAAAAATTTAAATCAGGTGTGAGAAAAATAAATCTAATTCGTTTAATAATTGAAAGAACTTAGATAATCTTTCAGAAAGGGGAAATATCAGTGGATAATGGTGCAGGTAGCTACCGCCGTTTCCTTGATGGAGATGATGACGGGATTGTTGAAATCGTTAGGGATTACAAAGATGGTCTTATTTTCTATATAAATAGTTATGTAAATAATATTCATATCGCGGAAGAGTTAACGGAAGATACTTTTTTCAAACTGATAGTGAAAAAACCAAAATATAGATACCAGTATTCTTTTAAGGCATGGCTATATACAATTGGAAGAAATGTTTCATTAGATTATTTGCGAAAGAATTCAAGAATCTTAGATAAACCAGCAGATGATTACTACAATTATGTTCAAGATGAAATTAATCTGGAAAAAGAATATTTTAAAGAGGAAAGAAAGATATTGGTACGTCATACCATTGATAGGTTGAAACCAGAGTACAGACAGGTCTTATATCTGGTTTATTTTGAAGGTTTTACAAATGAAGAAACCGCAAAGATAACAAAGAAAAACAAGCATCAAATAGAGACGCTTGTATATCGTGCAAAGCAATCCCTTAAATCAAAACTTGAAAAGGAGGGTTTTACTTATGAAGAGTTATGAAGAAATGGCAAGCAGTTTACTACAAAGAAGAGATGCTTATTATAATAAAAGGAAAAAACGTATGAAATATTCATTAACAGTTGCGGGGAGTTGTTGCCTGATCTTGCTTGTATGTTTTGGCTTGTGGCATGGATTCAAGCCTGATGCAGAAATCTCAAAAACTGCAAACATTGAACTTAACATTAATGAAAAAGATACAGCGAATCTTACAGTTACTGATGCTAATATGGATCTTGCAAAGGTTGATGCTGAAATTGAAACAGTTAAACTGGATGATATAGTAGATAGATTTGAATTTCTAAAAGAACTCGAAGTTCCAAAAGAATATCAAAATATTGAAAGTTATAACGTCTTTGTCAAGAATCCAGCAACGAATACCTATGATCAATTACATGATTATGTATTCGTATATCAAAAAGATAAAAATCATCGTATTACTTTAACTTTTTCAGAATTAGAAAAGCCGTTACGAGATGCTTATTTTGATGATAATGCAAAAGAATCTAAGATCGACAATACCCCCCTTACAATATTTAAATGGGACGATACTTACTTAACTACATTCAAATATAACAATATATTTTTTGATATAGAAACAAAAGGCATTACAGAAAATGAACTTATTACTTTATTACAATCAATCATTAAATAAAAACTAAGAAAGGATGGTTATTATGAAAAAAATAGTTTCTATTCTGATTTTATGCGTTATTTCATTGAGCTTAATTGGTTGTTCTGAAAAATATGAAATAAAGGAAAATATATCTTCAGAATCGCAGATAGAAAAGCAAGAGAATAATGATATTGTGAAAATAGTCTATAATCAACTTAATAAAGAAATGAAAGAAGAAATAAACATTGTTAATGGAAAAACAACAATTAATAAAATTGTTTTAGAAGAAGATATGGGTGATATATTTGATGAGTCATTTATTGGAAAAGAAGTATATATTGTTGAATTTACTATAAAGGATGAAAAAGTAGTACCTAACAATAGAATTGTCTATGTCACACCTGATGAATACAAAGTCATTGGATATGGACTTGTTGATTAATTTATATTGAAATGTATAGAATTTTAAAAAGCTTTTGTATTCGTAAAATAATATGTTTTCTTAAATACACATAGAATATAAATAAAAAGAAAAGAGATTCTTGAATATGGAATTTCACCTATTGATGGCTGATGATTGTATTCCTACAGGTGCTAAACTATATTGATAAACTTAAAAAAAGCTCATTATAATGCGTTGTAGAGGGCTTGTTTTAAGATTTAACAGTTTAAATTTTTAATAAGAACAAGATGTAGTGATGTCTTTATTTCAAACAATAAAAATTTATTTAAAGATAATTAAATAAAACTAAAAAAAGATTATGATACAAGTAGAATTCAACATATTGTAACAGCAGATAATCAATGTTAAAATAAGTATAAATAAAGAGAAATGTTTTTATTGTTGGAGGTTAGCTATGCCTAAAGTTTCCTATTCAGATAAAGAAAGAGAATATATTCGACAATCCTTACTGGAAACAGGACTGCAGTTTATCGCAAAACAGGGCGTACAGCATACAACAATCGAACAAATATATAAAAAAGTTGGTATTTCTAGAACTTTCTTTTATACTTTCTTTTCTTCAAAAGAAGATTTAGTGGTAGAAAGTTTATATTTTCAACAACCAAAAATTCTTGAATATATTACAACCTTGATAAATGATAATTCCCTTAGCTGGAAAGAAGCACTCACAACTTTTCTAGAAACATGTTGTTATGGAAATGGAATCGTTGTTCTTACGATTGAAGAACAGCAGATGATCTTTAAGCGTTTATCTTTCGAAAGTTATGCTTTGTTTAGAAGAAAACAGGAACAACTTTTTGAAGATATCCTTCGATATTTTGGGATAAAACCAAGCAAAGAGAGAGTTCAATTGTTTATTAATCTTAGTTTAATGTTGATTATATTTCAAAAAGCAATACCGACATCTTTACCTTTGCTTATTCCAGAAGCAGCGAAGGAAACCGCTGATTTTCAAATTAAGACGATTGTAAATTATCTAGAATCAATGAAACAACAATAAGATAGCCTGCAGACTTGTTAGATTATATAGTTTAAATTTAATAAGCACAAATTTTAAATTTTGTTTTTATTTATATGAAAATGAATAAAGATAAATGGAAGGAGATGAAAAAAAGATTTTGATAACAGTATTCATTTTTATATAGTATGAAATAAAAACTAGGAGGTCATGTATGGGTTTATTTAATCATTTGTTTAAAGGTCCACAAGTAGACATGGAAAAAAGTAATGCTAATGCAAGAAAAATGAGAGAATTATTTAATTCTAAAGTAGAAAATGGTGATGACTATAAGATTATTTTTGGTTATAGCGAGGATGTAGGTCGCTTTAATTATGGGTTTGTGCATGGCAGTAAAACAAAAATAGGAAATTTAATTGTTGGATGGAAAGAAGAAGATGTAACGATTGTAGTCGTACCAACGATACCTGATTTATCAGAATGTGGAGAACCTACATATTATCGTAGAAATGAAATACTGAAGGCATATAGAAATAAATATCCAACAGATGCTTTTATTATTTATCCAGATAAGAAAAGTTATATTGGAATTAATGCCTATGACTGGCTAGATGATGAAAAATTATATGTCTATGTTTCTCAAGAGAAAGAGTTGGAAGAATTTACAGATTTCTTTAAACAGAAATTTTCTACAAAATAAGTATATGTAAAAAGGTGTAACTTAAAAAAGAAGCTACACCTTTTTGATGCTTTAATTTTTATAGAATTATAGTTTTCAGTTAATTTAAATGGAAATAAGATGATTGTTTAAAATATTTTTTTGATATTTATAAAGTGTTATAATATGGACTTGTGGAGGTATTTTTATGCAAGAATCTGATTTAAAATTATTACATGAGAAAGTTCCAAAACTGCTTATTTCTTTGGCTTTGCCAATGATATTGGCACAAATGGTAAATGCCTTGTATAACATTGTTGATCGAATCTATATTTCCTATATTCCTAATATTGGTACAACCGCATTAACAGGTGTTGGGATTTGCTTTCCCATTTTAATGCTGATTAGCGCATTTTCAGCTTTGCTTGGACAGGGAGGAGCACCTCTTGCTTCTATTCGATTGGGTGCTAAAAAAGAAAAAGAGGCACAAAAAATTGTGGGAAATTGTTTCTTTTCATTAACAGTCTGTGCAATTCTGTTAACACTTATCTTTTATATGTTTTCCAAACCGATTTTATTTGCATTTGGAGCTAGTAATGACACGATAGGATATGCACAAAGCTATTTAAATATATACTTAATTGGTACAATTTTTGTACAGTATTCTTTAGGGTTAAATCCATTTATTAATGCACAGGGAAAAACAAAGATTGGGATGGCTACAGTCGCAATCGGTGCAATTCTAAATTTATTATTAGATCCTCTTTTTATCTTTGTGTTTCATTTGGGTGTAAGAGGAGCAGCCCTGGCAACAGTTATATCACAAGGGGTATCTGCTTTATGGGTCATTCGTTATTTGACAAGTGAAAAATCAAAGTTGCGAATCACAAGAGAAGATTTCAGATTTGATAAAAGAATTTTCTGGATGGTAATTTCTTTAGGAATTTCTCCTTTTATCATGAATTCAACAGATAGTTTGGTAACTACTGTGTTCAATATTCAATTAAGTACCATGGGAGGAGATTTATATGTAGGGGCAATGGTGGTATTATCGAGTGTCATGCAGCTTATTTTAATGCCTTTAAATGGCTTGAATAATGGAGCACAGCCAATTATTAGTTATAACTATGGTGCAGGGGTATACAGCAGAGTACGACAGGCTGTAAAAACATCTTTTATGATTAATATGAGTTTTACGATTCTGATGTGCTTGCTTTGCGTATTTCTTCCTCAGTTATTGTATACATGGTTTACACCTGATGAACAGTTGAGAACAATCTTAGCGCAGGTCATGCCGCTTTATTATTTTGGAATTTTTATGTTTGGAGCACAGTCATCTTTACAAAATGCATTTTTATCTTTAGGACAGGCAAAAGTTTCTTTAGTACTTGCCTTGTTAAGAAAAGTGATTCTTCTTATTCCATTAATCTATATAATACCGGCAGTAACAAATAGTGGGGTAAATGGAGTATTTTGTGCAGAAGGAATAGCAGATATTTTGGCAGGAACTACGACAACGATTTGTTTTCTAATAATTGGTAAAAAACTATTAAACAAGCCTGATAAAAGACAAAGTAAGGGGTAATAATACTTTGATTTATTAACGAATGAAGATAATAGAACTTTATTTTAGTTATCAAAAAATAGCGATAATGAGATATATAAATCGATATTCAACAAAAGGTGTAACTTAAAGAATATACACCTTTTTATTATGTGTAATAATAGATGCAGAGAATTAGAAATGATGTATTTTATACAAATTAGATAGAAAAATGGAATGTATCGACTTCATGCTTAATAAGCATAAGGTTATATAAATAATAGGTATTAGACATACAGTGTCTTACTTTTTATAATAGAAGTGAATTAAAGATTAGAAATGAAGTAAGGAAAGTGATTATGAAAAGTGATAGTATAGTAATAGAAAATAAAGAAAAGAGAATGTTTTTTACAAATGAAACACTGCGTGCCATGATCATACCATTGTTTCTAGAACAGCTTCTTGTGATGCTGGTAGGACTGGCAGATACTTTTGTGGTAAGTTTTGTAGGAGAAGCTGCAGTATCTGGAGTATCACTGGTAAATTCGTTTAATACGATTTTTATATATTTATTTACAGCACTGGCATCTGGAGGAGCCGTTGTTGTTAGTCAGTATATAGGAAGAAAATGGCATACAAAGGCAAAGGAAGGAATTAGTCAGCTGCTTATGATTTCTGTTTTATTTTCGC
>ENA-OPSO01000349-OPSO01000349.1-human-gut-metagenome-genome-assembly--contig:-NODE-349-length-22178-cov-7.250192_pt1 | contig 22178 bp, 18 predicted proteins | sample MGYA00241455_ERZ501902 | MGnify/ENA primary metagenome ERZ501902 (study PRJEB25962, sample SAMEA2042405) | human gut metagenome | biome: human gut; feature: human-associated habitat; material: faeces...
GTAAATACCTGTGGTCAGACTATCTCCGACTGAATTAGTGCCATGCCCGGCACACGCGAAAAAGAATGGGCTATTTACCTATTCTTCTACAAAATTGAATTTGTCTTTGTTTCTTTCTTTGAATACTTCAAAGAGAATATTTGTTTGATCAGGTGTAACCCCTAATAAGCCATCTAAACCCTCTTCTTTAGTAGGTACGACTTCATAGATAGAAACCTGTGTTGTAGATTCATTATGTGGCATAAGAACAACATATGTGCGCTTATCACAAGTGAATTGATCTAATAGCTTGAATTCAACATCAGTCCCTGATGTATCTTTTAATGTAATAATGTTTTTCATTGTGTTTACCTCGCACATTTATTATGCCATAAGTATGCGTCTTACGACAATCATTTTTAACTGATCTGCCACTTCACATGAGAACCATGATCATCCTTAGATACAACTAATTGGTCTTCTATTTCCTGTTTTAATTCTGATACATGGGAGATAATACCAATAAGTTTAGACCCTTCTGACATATCCATAAGTACTTTAACGGCTTCATCTCTTGAATGATCATCTAAAGAACCAAATCCTTCATCAATAAACATAATATCTAGATCAATACCTGATGCACTTTCTTTTATCTCATCTGCCATACCTAGGGCTAAAGAAAGTGCAGCCATGAATGATTCTCCACCTGATAATGTATTGATTTCTCTTTCAGAATCAGTCACAAAAGAATAAACCATTAAGTCTAAGCCTTTATTCTTACCTTCTCCTGCTTGTTCAATATTCTTAAGATGTAGTTCATACTGACCAGCAGACATATCATAGAAACGACTATTGGCTTCTATTAAGATACGTTCCAGGTATGTTCTTTGTACATATGTTTCTAAGTCCATTCTAGAACCTGATACATTACCAGATAATTGGTTGTATAAATTAGTTAACTGGTGGTTCTTATGAATCATTTCTTTTGTATGAGAAACAATCTTATCTAAGCTCTTTAATGATTCAGTGTTGTTTAAATAAGTATGTTCTTCTTCTTTTACAGCTTCTAATTGATTTTGATATGTCTCTACTATATCTTGATAATCTTTTTCTAGTTCATCTAGTTCAGGAAGTGATTGACCATTGATACGTTTCTCTATTGTTTCAATTTTAGAAGAGACACTGGCATAATTCTTAGAATAATTCATATAAGCTTGATTGAAACGCTTTATATCTTCTTTTTGATACTTAGAAGTAAGCTCCTGCCAAGAATCACATTTGTATTCTTCTACTAAGTTTGTATAAGTCTTATAAGACTCATCCCTGCTTCTTTCTAGTTGAGGAAGAGATTCTTTATAGGATGTAATAAGTGTTTGACACTTATTATAAATATCTGTAGATATATTTAATTTCTGTTTGAAGTCCTTATAAGCTGCCTCTTCTTCCTGTTTATTCTTATTAAGTAGACTGATCGCATTTTGTGCTTCTTCTAATGAAGCATAGCTTAACTGGCTCTTTAATTGTGTCAATGTAGAATTTAAAGAAGCAAGTTTGACTTCATATTGATGAATAGTATCAGTCAGTGATTTTACATTCTCTTCGCATTGACTTAACTGTGTTTCAATTGTTTCTAGTTCTTTTGTAAGTACTTGATAACGACTCTTTCTCACATTGAGTTCTTCTACAAGACGACTGAGAGTTTGTTTCTCATTAAGAAGTGTTTCTTTAACAGAATTAAGTGTAGATTCACTAGAAAGTGTTTCACTTAGAATCTTTAAATCATTCTTGTATTTCTCTTTTAATTCATTTAAAGAATCATTTAAAGATGAGGCTTTTGCGCTTTCTGTTTCCAGTAAAACAAATGCCTTATCTTTTTCTTTTCTCATTTTTTCTAGTTCTTCTTTAGTGGCCACTTCTCCATCTCTAAAAGATGCAGGAAGTGGATGGTGGATAGAACCACATACAGGACATGGAGTACCTTCTTCAAGTGTTCTTGCAAGTAAACCTGCCTGAGCATCTAGGAAGAGTTTATTAGCTTCATCATAGAGTCTATTCTTCTGATTATAAAGAGTACTTAATCTTGTATATTCATTTTGTGTTGAGACGAGTTCTTTTTCTTTTTTAGAAATAGATTGAAAGTCTTTAACGAGGTTGTTGTAAGAATCAAGTTTAGTCTTGAATTCCTTGTGTTTTGATTCTAGAATAACCTGTTCTTTTTCTACATCCTTGAGTGTTTCTAGTTCTGCTTTACCTTTTTCCTGTTTTAATAACAAAGATTCTTTGTTTTTATTGAGTAAAGTAAGCTGTTTAGTAGAATTATCAATAGATTTATTAATATTAGATATATTATTTTCCATTATGCTTAATTGTTTTCTATTTTCTAAATCTTTTGTCGCTTTATCATATTCCTGTGTATATAAACGAACAGATTGTTCGTATTTTGTATCTACAGTTTTCTCTTCTTCTTTTAAGTTTTCATACTGAATACGTAGTTCTGGCTCTCTTTTACGTTCATTTACTAGCTTGTTTTGCGTATCTGTATACTGTTTTTGATCTTTTGTATAAGAGTTATATGCCTGCAAGATATTATAAGCATATTCAATTTTACTAGAGAGCTTATAGTTATTTTCTATCTCTTCTTTTTGATTATTTAAGTTAACGAGCTGTTGCTTTGCCTCTTTTAGAACTTGATAATCATTAAGAAGTTGTTTCGCTTGATCTAGATTTGTTTTCTTTTCCTCTTTTAATACATTAGTCTTACTTAATGCATCTTTCTCCTTATTAAGAGTCTCTTCTAATACCTGACAATAAGATTCTAACTCATCTACTAATTCATTAAGATAAGAGATTTCCCCTCTTTGAATTGCTTCAATAAGGAAGACAAGGTTTTCATGTTCTTCACCTACATGAATATGCCCTACTTCACTCATACATCTTGTTTTGATATCACTAATACTCTTTTCTGTTTCTTTTCTTCTATTATTGAGTTCTTCTACAATATCATTATAGATTTCTGTATGGAAAAGCTTTCTAAAGATTTCTTTCTTCTCATTAGATGATTTACGCAATACATCCATGAATTCACCTTGTGCAATCATTGCGACCTGCATGAACTGTTCTTTAGTGAGATGAATGATATCAATGATCTTCTTATTGGCTTCTTTTTGAGGATACTCAGACCCATCTGGCATCATTAATGCGATACTACCCGATTCTGCTTTTTCTTTTCTTAAACCTTTTTTAGCGCCTGCTTTATAGTAAGTATAATGCTGGGGTATACGATGAATGGTATAGATTTTTTCATCATCACCATATCCTTGTGAGAAGGTCAATTCTACATAAGGCTTAACGTCTAGTGAGGCAAATTGGCTTTGTAAGAGTGTGCCTGTTTTCTTATTTAGAGTAGAACTACTTTCTCCATATAATGCGAATACAATCGCATCAAAGATAGTTGTTTTACCTGCTCCTGTATCTCCAGTAATTAAAAACAAATTCTGATTTGGTTCTCTAAAGTCAATGACTGTTTTAGATGCATAAGAACCAAAGGCTTCCATTACGAGTTTAATAGGTTTCATATTATACCCCTTTCACATGGTTGATGATATCCTGTAATAAGTCTTTTTCTTCTTCATCAACACCATTTAAGAAATCAGTACATAAAGAGAATGGATCCATTTTAACATCCTTCTTTACAACTGCCTGATAGTTATTCTTTCTTATGTTTTCTCTTCTTATTTCAAGTAATCTAGGGAATGCATTTTTTAGCTTTTCTTGCATTTCAAAGATATTGAGATCCTGTTTATCAGTGAGTACAACTCTCACAAAATCATCACAGGATTGACTTAATACATCTTTAAGTTCTCCTTCTATGATTCTTAGATCATGAAGTGGTTTTAAAGGAAGTACCTGTGTTTCTACAACACCCTTCTCTTTCATTTCTATTTCTATAATTCCTTTGTCCTGACCTGCTTCACTCATAGAATAAGGTAAAGGTGTACCACAATAGCGATAGACATCACTTCCTACTTTCATAGGCTTATGGATATGTCCTAGAGCAGCATAATCAAATGGGAGTAATACTTCTCCACTGACTTCATCTATGTTACCAGCCGTACGTATTTCAGAGTCAGTTCGTTCTATGTCTTCTGCTTTCTTGTTAACTGGTAGATAGAACTGGTGAGAAATCAATACGTTTCTATCCTTTGTATTCATTTCTTCTCTTTCTATCAGTTTCTTAATTGTTTCACTATAAGAGTAGTTTCTTCCATCGTTAGTTCCAATAATGTTTTTAACCATGGAAGGTTTCACAAAAGGAAGAAGGTAAAAATGAACAGGTCCATAAGTGTCATTTAAAGTAATTCTTTCAATATGATCTTCTTCTTTTTCAGGAGGGTTACCTACCATATAGAGGTTCTGTTTAAGTAGTACCTGTCTAAAACAATCTATTCTAGGGGCACTATCATGATTACCAGAAATCATCATAATAGTAGATTGGGGTACTGCTTCCTTTAAAGATGTCACAAAAGAGTCAAATAGACTCACTGCTTCAGCACTAGGAACAGCTTTATCATATATATCACCTGCAATCATAATAGCGTCAGGTTGTTTTTCTTTTGCGTATTGTACAATTCTATTAAGTATATATTGTTGGTCTTCTGTTAAGTCTCTGTTCATTAGCTTTAAGCCAATATGGAGATCAGATAAATGAAATAGTTTCATTATTATTTGTCCTTTCTATGTCAAGATAAGTTTATTATACACCATCTCTATATTCTATGTCTGAAATTCATGCTTGATAATGCCTTTAAATAGGTGTCATTAAAAATTATTTAAAAGTAATTTATGCTAGTCTAAAAAAAGAAACAGCAACCCGCTGTTTCTCATGTTAGATGCCAAACTCTCTTGCAAGTTCTTCATCTACTTCATCTGCAGTAAATGTTTTACCTTCTTTGATAGATTCAATACCTTTTCTTAATTCTTTGTCTAATTCTTCTTGTGTCATACCACCAATTGCGGTTGGTTCTGTATATGTCATATCTATCACCTCTTTAGTCTAAAGTAAGTATTATTAACATGTATTACAAGACAAAAAAGATGAAAGAATATACTTTCTATACTGTAAACAATAATACTACAAAGCCCATAAGTACAAACAATACAGGTAGGATAATCGCAATAAATTTGTTAGATGCTTTCTTATACCAATAAGGGATTAACGATAATCCAAATAGAATTATACTAGCTGCAAATAGATAATCACCTTCCATGATACCTACACAGCCAAATAGAGCTATACCTACACCAATAAGAGTACGGATAATATCAGATATAAGAAATACAGAACCTATTGCTTTTTTCTGTATTCTTTTTCTTTTCATCTTCTTTTCATATCTTGTGTATTCGTTATCTAAAGTACTATCACATACAGGACATTTCTTCATTCCCGGTTCTACTCTACATCCACATTTAGGACAGATCATTATTTCACCTTCTCATAAGCTATTCTAGGTGTGCCATCTTCTACATAGATAATTCCTGTTTCTTGAAAACCGTTTTTTAATATGACCTTCTGCATAATCTTATTATCTTCATGTGTATCAGCTCTTAGATGTGAACATCTTTTACTGCAGAAGTTGACTGTTTTATTAAATACTTGATGCATAGTGCCATCACTCGCAATACGATGAATCGTACCATAAGTACTGTGATCAAGCCATGCACCTTCTATTTCCTTATATGTAGGATCTTCTCCTATAATAAACGCAAATACACTATGTATAATAGAGTTTTCTTCCATTACAAAGAGTTGCTGTTTATGAATGTCTTCTTCTAATGTTTTTAAATCCGGATAACGGCTGTTCCACTGATGTGGGTTCCCTGTTTGTCTCATAAATGCTTTCGCAATATCATATATTTCTAATATTCTTTCTATATCTTCTATTCTTGCTTCTCTAATAATCATGATTCGTCCTCCCTACCACAATTTAATCAAACAGAGTTAATCTCTGTCAATATGTAAAACAGGAGAAGCTCCTGTTAACCTTTAGATGTATCACTTAATACCAGCATATTTCATTATAATCCTCCCTCAAAACTTAACAGATTGTATTTATTCTTTTTGTAATATACTAATCCTACTAGATCTGCAAGTGCCCAGCCTATTGGAACTGACCACCATATACCAATGACTCCTAGTGCTGGTATAGAAGATAAGATATAAGCTAAAGCGACTCTTGTACCAAGTGAGAATACTGTCAGAACAACACTCATACCTGGTCTTCCTAAAGCACGATATAAACCATACAACAAGAATAAACAACCTATACCAATATAGAATGCACCTTCTATTCTTAAGTAGCGTACTCCTTCTAGGAGGATACTTGTTTCATTTGCATCTATAAAAATCATCATTAAAGGTTTCGCAAATATATAAACTAGAATAGAAATGATTATACAGAATATTGAAGAGATACGAACAGCTTCTTTGAGTCCTTTTTGTATTCTTTCTTTTTCTTTGGCACCATAGTTTTGAGCAATGAATGTAGAAAAAGCATTTCCAAAGTCCTGTACTGGCATATAGGCAAAAGCATCTATTTTTACTGCAGCTGCAAAGGCAGCCATAACAACTGTACCAAAGCTATTAACTAACCCTTGTACCATCAGTATTCCTAGATTCATGACTGATTGCTGGATACAAGTAAGAAGTGAAAAAGAGATGATCTGTTTGATTCTTTCTCTTTTTAAGTAACTGATTTTAAATATTACAAGTACTTCTTTATATTTAAGTAGTGTATAAAGCATGATGCCTATACCTGATACATATTGAGAAAGTACTGTGGCAAGGGCTGCACCCCCTACTCCAATCTTTAATCCAAGTACAAAATAGAGATCTAGAATAATATTCAAGATAGAAGAGATGGCAAGAAAGATAAGTGGAATGACTGAATTACCAATAGATCTTAAATAAGCCGAAAAGAAGTTATATAAGAATATCGCAATGATTCCCATAAAGATATATAAGAGATAACATCTCATATCACCCCATACCTCATGAGGCACGCTTAAGAAGAGTTTAAGTGCATCTATACATATATAAGCAATGATATTAAGTAATATGGATATGAAGGCGATAAAGAAGAAGGAAGCACATAGATCCTGTTTTAATCCTTGTTTATCTCTTTGTCCAAATCTAATAGAAAAGAGTGCACCACTACCCATACACAAGCCTAATATAATAGATGTAATGAAGGTCATTAGAGTAAAAGAAGAACCGACTGCAGCTAAAGCTGTTTTTCCTAAGAACTGCCCTACTATTAAAGTATCCGCAATGTTGTAACATTGTTGTAAGAGATTTCCTAGTATCATAGGTATCGCAAACAACAGCATTGATTTTACAACAGGTCCTTTTGTAAGATCTTTATTCATTATATGCCTCCCTTGCGTAAGTATGAACTTACGTTATGTAATAACTATAGTATAATAGTATGCTTATATCAACTTATGATTTATTTATTGGAATGATAGATATGTACTTAAATGGTTTAAACGAATTAGATATAATATATTTTTTTGAATACCCGCATTCCACAGGTAATTGTCAAAATAAGATATGACAGTTTCAATTTTCTTGGCATTTATGTATAAAAATAATTTCATTAATGGATTTACTTGTAAATTATGGATATTTAAATCTCCCTTTCTTTTCTATACCATCACTTGCATTTTAGATATGTTTCGATTCATACTTTTTTGATAACTAAAATGTAATGCATTTAACGTGCAATATATTGTATTATTCGTGCATTTAATATATAATATGTTTAGAAAGGGGTTGATTGTATGGCTGGAAATACAACAAATGTAAGTATTCGTATGGATACAGAATTAAAGGCACAGGCAGACGTACTATTTTCTGAATTAGGTATGAATCTTACTACAGCATTTAATATCTTTGTACGCCAGTCACTTCGTGAGGGTGGTATTCCATTCAAAATAAATATAGAACAACCTAACAAAGAAACTGTTGCGGCTATGTTAGAAGCGAAAAGAATTGCAAAAGATCCTTCCGTAAAAGGTTATAATGACCTTGATGAATTATTTGATGATTTAAAAAGATGAAAGAAAACAAATATACCATCAAATATACAAACAGTTTCAAAAAAGATTATAAACGTGCTATAAAGCGTGGGTTAAAAATCGAATTATTAAATAAAATTATCACTTTACTTGCAACTGGTGAATCCTTACCTGATAAGTGTCGTGACCATGCATTATCTGGAGATTGGACAGGTTATCGAGAATGTCATATTCTACCTGACTGGCTACTCATTTACTACATAGAAGAAGATGTTCTAGTACTGACACTTGCCAACACAGGCACACACAGCGATTTGTATATTTAACAAATAGTCTGCCATCGTACAGAAACCAAACTGTACGGTTTTTTATATAAAATGAAATATGGCTTTCAACTAACACGCAAGCGTGCGAATTGAAAGCCGCGGACTTATAGTTGCATTAAGAAAAATACAATAATACTTATAACTATTACAACACTACCCATAATTATAAACATCTTAGATGCAAAACTATTATAAATTGGTCTGTCTACATAACATATTTTTGGGTTATCTGGATTATAGTAAACAATCATTTTACTATTGATAGGCCATAGTTTTTCTGCCATCTGACGGACATTTATAATAGCCCCTGATTTGATATGCAAATATCCTTTTTCATCCTCAAAAGCGTTAGATTTAACTGGTAGTGGTATACCTGATGCTTTGATAGACTTAATTCCTTTATATTTTTTCTTTGTCTTATAAGTTATGCCATCTACTACATATTCTACTATTGGATACATGCGTGATTCTCCTGGGAAACTATAGCTAATTACTTTTCCTTCTACACTTTTTGTACATTGTTTATTATGTCTTTTAGAAATCATATTCATAAGAATTCCAGATATGATTAATATCAAACCTATTCCACCATCTACTAATAATTGAATCCATGCCATATAGATCACCCTACCTCATTATAACACATGGAAAAAGAACGTCTCAATGAAGAGACGTTCTAGTTATTAAGCTCTTTTTTTCTTAAGAAAGATAAATGCAACACAAGCAAGACCCATTAATGTAACCAGTGGTAGGATAGCTGTGCTATCGCCTGTTTTTACATTATCCTTCTTAGTGTCTTCTTTCTTTGTGTTTTCTTTCTTTGTATCTTCTTTCTTAGTGTCATCTTTCTTAGGTTCTTCTGGTTTAGTTTCTACAGGTTTTTCTACTAAAGCATCCATAGCAGACTGTAATGAAGCAATCGCTTCATCAATCTTCTTCTGAGAAACACCATTTGTGTTAGCTACTTCTTTTGCAGCAGCTAAAGCTGATACAAGTTTATTCCAAGAATCTTCTGTATATTTCTTAGAATCTAAGCCTTCAGCCTTAGAGATTAAGGCATTTAAAGTATCTTTGTTAAGTAATGACTTATAAGTAATACCATAACCACGTTTATACTTGATAGTATCAGTATAAAGCTTTGCAGTCTTATCATATACAGGAATATTAACTGGAAGTGTTCCCTGAGCACCAAATGTACCTAAAGCAACTTCAATACCTGCAATAATGTTAGGTCCATAAGCAGCTTTAGAAGATGTCACTCCACCAACAATTGCTTCAGTAACATCTACTGAAGAACCTTTACATCCATATACAGCTAAAATAGCATCCGCATTAGCATACATCTGTACATCATATGGTTTATCTACTGACATCACGATAGACTTCTTACCCTTTTCATGAGTATAGTCTACGATATCTTCTACATTTGAATACAACCAATGGTTAGATGAGAAACGACTTGCAGCACTAATTTCTGAGTTAACAAATACTGTATCAGCCCAATCAATGTTTTCTTTTACAGCATCCATATTAGAACCATTGTATCTTACTACTTTTACTTCTGCAGAGTCTGGGATAAGTCCTGCTTCTTTAGCGCGGTTATAACCCATGATCATCTGTGCTCTTTCATTGTCATATGGACAAAGCATTAGAATCTTCTGCTTTTCTTTAACAACTAGAGGTAAAGTATTGTTTTCATTCTTTACAACAGTGACAGCTGCAGCTGCGATTTCTCTTTCAGTTGCTCTATTAGTGGCACTACCTACTGTAGATAAAGCTTTATTTAATGAGAAGTTAGATTCTTTCCAATCTAAGATGCCTCTGTTCTCTTTGACTGTTAAGATTCTTCTGCATCCATCATCTAATCTTGATTCAGAGATTTCACCATTATTCACAGCATTTTCTACATAATCAATAATTGTGTCTAGCTTCTTAACATCTTCCTGGTTATAAAGAACTGTAGGCATACAAATCAAATCAGCACCTGCTTCAATCGCAAGCTTAACTGCCTGTGATTCACCAAATGTATCATCAATAGCCTTCATGTTCATCGCATCTGTAGTGACTACACCATTAAATCCCATTTCACCCTTTAATAGATCAGTGATGATTGCTTTTGACATAGTCGCAGGTTTCTTTTCTTCATTACCTGTTTTTTCTGAAACAACAGTTGTGTTATCTAATTGTGGATATAAGATATGTGCAGTCATGATCATTTCAATACCCTGATTGATTGCAATCTTATATGGTTTTAATTCATTATTTAATAATTCTGCTTTTGATTTGTTTACGATTGGTAAACCATAATGTGAGTCAGTAGCTGTATCGCCATGACCTGGGAAGTGCTTCGCACATCCAATTACGTTATAGTCCTTCAAACCAGCGATTGTTGCAGAAGCCATGTTCCCTACTACATCTGCATCATCACTGTAACTTCTTAAACCAATAACTGGGTTGTTGGCATTATTATTAACGTCAACAACAGGAGCTAAGTTAGTATTAATACCAATACTGCTTAATTCACTACCAATAATCTGACCTGCTTTTTTCGCATACTCTGTATTATGAGTTGCACCAAGTGCCATGTTACCAGGTAAAGCTGTACCTGAACCTAAACGGTATACACTACCACCTTCCTGGTCAGCACTAATTAATAGTGGAATACCACCATCTTTTGTAGCTGCTTTCTGCATAGCCATACTTAAGTTGTAAGATTGTTCTGTTTCCTGGATGTTCTGAGCAAAATAAATAAGTGCTCCAAAATCATAGTCTTCAACAATCTTTCTGACTTGGTCATTCATCTTAGTAAATTCATGACCTGTAGTCTGTGCACCATCACTTAAGTCTTCATCCCAGTAACGGAAGTCTACCATAAGCATCTGTGTGATCTTTTGTCTTGTACTCATATTAGAGAGTAATTGATCCACTCTGCTTGTGGCATTGACTTTAGATGGCAAAGCCATTGAGAGTGCCATAGCTGTACTAAGTGCTATAGCGGATACTTTCTTCATATCGTTTTCTTCTCCTTTCGAATGTATCTAACATAGATATTGTAGCGCTTACATATCACTTATACAACATATATTTCATATTCTTAATTTTATTTGTGGAATTTTATTTTGATATAGTATATCTCACTATATATAATAAAAAAGCATGATATACAGAAGATAATATGAGTTACAGTATTTCAAAGTTTGAAAAAGAACTGTATTTTTGTAATATATATGAGATAGTTGAGGTTATGTTAAGGGAGATGGTTAGATGCAAGAAAGGAATAATTTTGCGAAGGGAAAGGTTTCTACACATATATTATCTATTGCAGGACCAATGATCGTAGCACAGTTGATTAATGTACTCTACAACGTGATAGATAGAATATATATAGGACGCATTCCTCATACTTCAACACTAGCTATGGGAGGACTGGGAATATGTCTTCCTATTATTTCTATAGTGATTGCATTTGCGAACTTGTTTGGTATGGGTGGTGCCCCACTTTGTTCAATTGCGAGAGGGAGAGGTAATAATAAAGAAGCAGAAGAGATTATGGGAAATGCTTTCTGTTTGTTAGTACTATTTGGGATTGGTTTAATGATTATTGGTTTTCTTTTTAAGGAGAAAATCATATGGCTCTTTGGAGCAAGTACGCATACTTTTAAGTATGCGAATGATTATTTAACTATATACTTGTTAGGGACTGTGTTTGTGTTAATAGGACTAGGTATGAATAGTTTTATTAATAGTCAAGGATTTGCGAAAATAGGAATGATGACAGTACTGATTGGTGCTGTATTGAATATTATATTGGATCCAATATTTATATTTTTATTTAATATGAATGTGAAAGGTGCAGCACTTGCAACAGTACTGTCACAGTTTGTGTCTGCTTTATGGACAATACACTTCTTAAGAAGTGATCAAACAATACTTAGGTTAAAGAAAGAGTGTATGTATTTAAACCCTTATTATGTAAAGCGTATATTCTCTTTAGGAACTGCAGGATTTATGATGGGTATTACGAATTCTATAGTCTCTATCGTATGTAATTCTACTTTACAACTATATGGTGGCGATCTCTATATAGCGATTATGACTATTATTAACTCTATTAGAGAAGTTGTGCAGTTACCAGCACAAGGGTTTGGAAATGCCTCTCAGCCAGTACTAGGATATAATTATGGGGCTAAAGAATATAAACGTGTCTTATCAGCAATACGTTTTGTGACACTCTTATGTTTTGGGACAATGTTTGTGATATGGGTATTAATTACTGCTTTCCCACAATACTTTATCAAAATCTTTACTCATGATCCTCATATGACTAAACATGCAATTATATATATTAGATTATATTTTGCAGGATTCTTTATGCAGTCATTACAGATATGTGGTCAGTCTGTGGCAGTAAGACTAGGCAAATCTAAACAGGCTATCTTCTTTTCTATCTTTAGAAAAGTGATTATAGTAGCTCCTTTGACTATTATTCTTCCACGTTTTATTGGAATTGAAGGTGTATTTATTTCAGAAGCTATTAGTAATTTTATAGGTGGCGGTGCTTGTTATATGACTATGTGGTTAACTATTGGAAAGAGCTTAAAGAAAGAGATTTCTTAGAAAAGAGATCTCTTTTTCTATTATTCTTATGTAATGCTTGTGAATAATATAAATATAGTACTTTCTCCATTGCATCAAACTAACACTAAGAATATCATTGTATATAAGATATATAGTAAGGGAAGGAAAAAATATGAATAAGAAACAGATAATGATAGCTGCAGGTGCAGTTGTATTTATTGGTGTAGGTGCTGCTGCTTATGCGTTAAGTGGTCCTAAACTAGAACTTAAGACTAATAAGGTGAATATAGAATATGGAACTACATATACACCTGAACTGAAGGATATAGTAAAAGACTATAAGGATTTTAATAAAAATGATTTAGTAATAATCAATATGATACCTAATGAGAAGGATAAGACTTATCCTGTAGTAGGTAAGTATAGTATTACTGTGAAGTATAAGAAGAAGTCTTTGAAACAGAGTGTTATTGTAAAGGATACCAAAGCACCTGAAGTAGTATTACCTGCTGATATAGAGATATTACAAGGTACAGACCTTACTACATTTAATTTCAAGTCTCTAATGAATATTAGTGATCTATCTGAAACAAGTATTGAGATTGATACAAGTAAGGTAGATATGAATGCTGCAGGACAGTATGATTTTAACGTTACAGTGAAAGATAAGTACAATAATGAGAGTAAAAAGACTGGTAAGGTCACTATTATTGCGAAACCAGTGATTAATAATAATGAAGAAGTTGTACATGAGACAGTGAAGAATAAAGATGGTACTACAAGTGTAAAGACTAAGGTACAGAAGAAACAGAGTTCTAATACAAATAGAACTTCTAATAATTCTTCTTCAAACAACAGCAATTCTTCTGGAAGCAGTAATACTTCAGGTGGTTCTTCTTCAGAAACTCATAAAGGATCATTAACAGTTGAAATGGATCCTAAATATCACTGGGAAGGTGATCATTCCTATGGTGATGGTGCAGAAATTAATGGTGAAGACTTTGATAAGTTAACTGGTGGAGATTGGAAGCACTGGGATTATTAAAAATAATATATCTTTCCCTCAGGGAGACTACTATAAGTGCTCTCCCCTTTCTTAAGTAAAACAGTCAGGTTTAGATGCCTGACTGTTTTACATTATCAATAACTTCATTTAGGATTTTATCTAATTCATCAATAGTATAAACCTTCCTACCTGCTTTACGTTCTTCTTCCACTAATAGAAGTTCTTCTCCTAACTTCAACATCTCTTCCCTATAATCAGTATCCATGTTTATTTCCTCCTATGCTGATTATTATACCTTAGTTCTAAATAAATATATTATGCTCATTCACATTTTTACGAATACTATTTGCATTATGTTCTAGATAGTGTATAATAGTCTCAATTTTGGGATTAAATTCAGGAGGGTAAAAATGAAAACGAGTAATGGTAAGCAGTTAGCTAAAAAGATGTTAATTGCGATGATTTGTGGTCTTGCCTGTGGGTTTGGCTGCATTATGTTAAGAGAACACTTAATAAGTAGTGGTCAGACTGATCTTTGGACAAAGATCAATAAATTATTCTTTCAGGATATTACACAGCCTACAGCAACTAAAGCTGTTGGGATCTTCTATATTGTAGGTCAGTTATTTGTTAATTCATTACAGCTTATTATTGTACCTATGGTATTTGTATCTATTACATTAGCTATTTCAACTATCACAGATACAAAGAAGTTAGGTAGAATTTCTACTAAGACTATTTTAACTTTCTTTATTACAACTGTATGTGCATTATGTTTTGCAGGTGTAATTGCCTCTATTGTATATCGTTTAGGTTTCTTTAATGCAGTAGGTAAAGCAGCAGTAACAATCCAGCAGGGTTCTACTGGTTCTAACCCATTAAACATTATTTTAAATATTATTCCTAACAACCTTATTTCAGCTTTCTCTACTAATGGTAACGTACTTGCTATCGTGTTTATAGCAGTTGCTATGGGTCTAGCAATGAATACATTAGAAGAAGAAACAAAGACTCTAAAGAAGTTATTCGAAGAAGTATCTAAGATTATTACTTTATTCTTATCATTTGTAGTCAATAAGTTTGCCCCTATTGGTATCTTCTGCTTATTAACTAGAACATTCGCAATTTATGGTATTGATTCATTAAGACCAGCACTTGCTTATGTAGTTACAGTTGTTATTGCATTATTTATATATTTATTCTTAGCTTATCCAATCTATTTAATGTCTATGGCTAGAGTAAATCCAAAGCCATTTATGAAGAAGATGGTTAAGGTTGCTTTGTTTGGTTTCTCTACTTCTTCTAGTGCTGCAACTCTTCCAATCAATAAGAGAACAGTAACTGAAGAATTAGGTGTAAATGATCAGATTGCATCATTTGTATTACCTTTAGGTATGACAATCAATATGGATGGTACAGCAATCATGCAGGTTATTGCAGCTATGTTTATTGCAGCAAGTTCTGGATATAAAGTAACATTCATGTCTATGGCAGTTATTGCAGTACTTGCATTAATTGCATCAGTTGGTACTCCAGCTGCACCAGGTGCAGGTGCTGTGATCCTATTTACTATCTTAACTGGTATGGGTTATACAAACGATGCAGCATTACTTGCATATTCATTAATTCTTTCAATCAATAGACCTATTGAAATGTTAGTTACTTCACTTAATGTAGTTGGTGATGCTTCTACTTCAGTTATTGTAGCTAAGGAAGAAAACATGATTGATCAGGAAGTATATAAAGGGTAATAGTTCTTTCTAGAAAAGGAGTCAGAAAAATTAAATCTGACTTCTTTTATAATACATTAAACAGTCTACCTACCTCTATATACGCAGTGATAAATTTCAATAAACAGTCAAGAATGATGATAAAATCTCTTTAGATGTGAAAGACTAAACGCAACTTTGACAGATCTAAAGTGGAATTTAACGTTTCACTTTAGACATCAAAAAAATCGAATAGTTTACTTGTAATTTTACGATAAGCATGTATAATACTTATAAAGAGAGCTGGAAGATAAGGTGGCTTTTAAAAAGTAGCTTTGTTGAAAGGTTTTCTAATAAGAAAGAGGCTTCTAATGGTGACCTTTAAAAGGTAGCTTTAATTAGAGGCTTTTTTGCTATAAAAAAGAAGAAGCCAGATTGCTCTGACTCCTTCAAGTATATGTCCGCAAACATATAACCCAATTACTAATAATATATACTAATACAGAGCGAGTATGCAAGAGGCAGATTAAACTTTCTTATAAAGAATATCATTCTTGTTTAATAGTTCTAATACTTCCTTTATATTCTTAAAGGTATGTGCTCCCTTTTTTATATACTTTCTAGGCCATAAGAGAGAAGATTGTAGTAATGAATAAGGTATCAAGATGTCTCTACCTTGCTTTAGACAGTGATCTGCTTGTCTTAATGCCCCACTTTTCTCTCCTGCTTCCATGATAATAGTTGCGATAGAAATACCACTCATAGTCGCATTTCTAGTAGGGAAATTCCATTTATTTACTTTATTGCAGGGTGGGAATTGTGAGACAACAAGTCCATGTTTTTCAATAGCGAGTTGAAGGTTTTTATTTTCTTTAGGATAGTACTGGTTAATAGGTGTTCCTATGACAGCTATAGTTCTTCCATTGTTTTTTAATGCTGTTTGGTGGGTTATTGTATCTATACCTTTCGCAAGTCCTGCATTGACTACTATATTTCTTTTGACTAATGCTTTTACAAGTATTTCTGTTTTTTCCATTGATTCCTTAGAAGCATTTCTACTCCCTACTACACTGACAGACTTTTCATTTAATAAACGTACATTGCCTTTAAGAAATAAATATGGTGGTGCTGTTGGGATGATAGCTAATAGTTTAGAGTATATCTTATCACCTTTCTTAACTAAAATAACGTCTTCTGGGAGTGTTTTGAAACTCTCCTTGACTCTTATTAGATAGGTATGATAGAAATCCTTCTCTGATACGTGTAATTGCAAGGATAAGTAAGGGATATTATGTATTAGACCACTTCTATAATCGAAGTGGTCTAATTGTGTTATGAATTGACTTGTTTTCTTATCGTTACAATTGAAATATTGTTGGATTGTATAATACAAAATAGCATCTCTTACATATACATTATTAATATCCATAGTAGCCTGCCACTCAAAATGTGATTAAATATACTCACATCGAGATAATGTAAGTTCTCACGAACATTACTTACTATGTCATCGTGTATGCTTTGGATTGACCGAAATCATATCTACTCACAAGTTCAAGTACACTCCATAGTCGTAAATTCCCGAAATAGCCTTCGGTACATACCTACGTTTGCGTTCATCTATGCAACTTCGTAAGTTGTAGCATCTCTCAGATTAAGTGCAGCATTGAAATCTCTGTCTTCGATATAGCCACAGTCACATCTGAAAAGTCTATCTGAAAGCTTTAAATCTTTTTTAATATTCTTACAACAATGACATGTTTTAGATGATGGGTGCCATCTATCTACAATTCGAAGTTCAATTCCATTCTCTTTGCATTTAGCTAGAAGTTTTGATTTAAATTCAAAAATTTCTGCGAAGCAACTGCCTTTGAAAGATGCCTGTTCTTCATCATTCCTGATACGTTTAGATCTTCAATCGTTATATAAGATAGCTTGGTTTTTACTATCTCTGCGATTATCTTATTGATGTAATCAGTACGAATATTGTCAATTCTACGATGAAACTTCTGTATCTTAAGCATTTATTTTTGTATATTTCTTTTTTGAGCGAACTCTCCTTTCTTTAGATTTTCATACTTTCGAGAAAGACTTCTCTGTTCTCAAATAAGTTGTTTTTTAAGTTTCTTTAATAAAGCAAAATCTTTTGGTTTATAATTTGAGATATTTGATGTGTTCATTTTAACACTCCCTATGAGCATATAAACACATTCAAACACAAGAGTCAATATATTCAGTTACTTATAATCTTCTCCTTAAATGCTGATTCGTTCATGATTGAAATACCAAGATCAACTGCTTTTGTATATTTAGATCCTGGATTTTCCCCAACAATCACTAAATCTGTTTTCTTTGATACACTTCCTGTGACATTCGCACCCTGGCTTGTTAAATAGTCTTTAATCTGCTTTCTAGTCATAAGTGTAAGTGTCCCAGTAATTACGACTGTCTTATCTCTAAATGGATTATCGCCTGTATCACGTACCTTTAAATAATCCATATTTAAACCTAACTCTTTCAAATGAGCAATCATTTCTAGATTACGTTCATTACGCTTAAATGCTGCAAGAGAAGACGCGATTGTATCCCCTACATCCTTGATGCTTGTTAATTGTACATAATTCGCATTAAGTAAAGCATCCATAGAACCAAAATGATATGCAAGTGTATCAGCCATCTTAGCTCCTATGCCCTTAATACCAAGCCCAAATAGGAGTTTTTCTAAAGAATTCGCTTTACTATTCTCGATTGCCTCTAGTAGCTTATCCATAGATTTCTTCCCAAAGCCTTCAATATCCATGATTTCTTTTTCATGTACATCCACATGATATATATCTTCAATACATGTCACAAAGCCTAAGTTATAGAATTGTTCGATGATCTTATCACCGAGTCCATCAATATTCATTGCTTCACGGCTGGCAAAATGAATCAGTTTTTCAATCTTCTTTGAATCACATTCTTCATTCATACAATAATAAGCTGCTTCATTAGGTTTTCTTACAAGTGGTGAACCACATTTAGGACATACTGTAATCATCTTAAAAGGTATTTCATGACCTGTACGTCTTTCTTTAATAGAAGAAACAACTTCTGGAATAACATCCCCTGCTTTTCTTACAATAACATCATCACCAATACGAATATCCTTACGGATACAATTGTCTTCATTATGAAGTGTCGCACGCTGTACGAGTGAACCTGCCACACGTACTGGTTCTAGCACTGCATTAGGTGTAATTTGTCCTGTACGCCCTATTGTAAAGACAATATCTTTAAGTTTTGTAATAACCTCTTCTGCTGGGAACTTATAGGCAATCGCCCATTTAGGTACTTTAGCTGTATAACCAAGTCTTCTTTGTGAATTAAGATCATTAACCTTAATAACAACACCATCAATATCATATGGAAGTGTTGGTCTAAGTTTTGCGACTTCTTCAATATAGTTCCATACTTCTTTAATGTTCTTGCATTTACGTGTATAAGGATTTGTCTTAAATCCAAGATTTTTAATCTTTTCTAAGCATTCATAATGTGTTGTTGCATTAAGTTGTGATGCTTCTGGTACATGATACAAGAAGGCATCCAGTCCTCTTTTTGCCGCTATACGACTATCTAATTGTCTAATACTACCTGCTGCTGCATTACGACAATTCGCAAAGAGAGGAAGACCTGCTTCAGTACGCTCTTCATTTAATCTTTCTAATGCCTTTTTAGGCATGATGATTTCACCACGTACTTCTAGTGGTCCATTAAAATCAATATGTAAAGGGATAGAACGAATAGTCTTAACGTTATGGGTGATATCTTCACCAATCGTTCCATTTCCTCTTGTTGCACCATATTGTAATACACCATCCTGATATACAAGTGAGACAGATAAACCATCAAGTTTCAGTTCACATATATATTCAGGATTAGGAATCACATCTGTAACTCGATCATTGAAGGTATAGACTTCATCTTCATTAAAGATATCTCCAAGAGACATCATCATACGCTGATGTGTTACCTTCTTGAAACCTTCTAAGACCTCTCCTCCTACTCTCTGGCTTGGAGAATCTGTTGTAATCCAAGCAGGATTGGCCTGTTCAATTCGGATGAGCTCTTCCATTAAACGGTCATATTCCTGGTCAGTGACAGTAGGAGTATCCTGTACATAATATTCATAGTTATATTTATTTAATAAGGCTTTTAATTCATTAAGTCTTTCAAATGACATCTTACTCATTCCTTTTCTTTTACGTATTATAACAAAATTCTCTTCATAATAAAACTTAAAAATCAGTTTGATAAGCGCTTTAAAGCATGATGATTTCCCATTAAGGTCTTGATTCCATGAGGAACTTCAAAAGCTATATCGACAAGTGGTCCATTGACTTTGACAACAACACCCTTACCAAATATATCATGGTTGACTAAATCTCCCACCTTCCAGTCACTTACACCATTATCTCCAATTAAATCTGTATAAGATTCATGAACATAATTACGTGTCTTAAACTTTGAAGGTCTTCCAACATGTTCAACATGATTTCGACCTATTTCATCTACAAATCGAGATGTGACCTTAGGAGATTGGGATACAAAGCTAAAGCCTTGACTATCAGTCAAATAAAGACGCTTTTTAGCACGTGTAAAGGCAACGTAGGCAAGTCTTCTTTCTTCCTCTAATCCCTCATCTCCTCCTTCACTCATTGTTCTTTCAGAAGGGAAAATGCCTTCAGAAAGACCTGATACAAAGACATAGTCAAACTCTAGTCCTTTGGCCATATGAATACTCATAAGTGAGACATAGTCACCTGTCTTTTCTTCATCCTGAGATGTATAGAGAGCAATATCCTGTAAATATGATTCAAAATCAGGTGTTTCTGGATGAGTATTGACATAAGTATCAATAGAATTCTTTAACTCCATTAAGTTTTCAATACGGTTATCTTCCTGCCCATCCTTCATCAGTTTCAAATAACCTGTATCCTTTAATAAATCTTCATAAATATCAGCTAAGCTCTTATCAGAAACTCTTGCTTTCTCGATCACTTCTACAAGTTCTTTGAGTCCTTTTTTAGCTTTACCACCTACACCTGTTTCATCTAAGAAGAAGCAGACTGCTTCATAATTAGAGATTCCATGTCTTGAGGCTGTAAGGGTGATCTTTTCTAAAGTCTTCGCACCAATTCCTCGAGATGGTGTATTGACGACTCTTTCAAAAGATAAATCATCACCCATAACGACTAATCTAATATAACTTAAAGCATCTTTGACTTCTTTACGATTAAAGAATTTTAATCCACCAAAGATCTTATAAGGAATTTGTCTGCGAATCATTTCCTGTTCAATAGAACGAGATAAATAATTCGCACGATAGAGCACCGCAATATGGGATTCAGATACACCGGATTGTGTGATCTTCTGGATTGTATCACAGATATATTTTGATTCTGCCTCTTCACTTACTGCTGCATAATGAATAACTTTATCTCCTTCTTCTAATTCAGAGAATAAATCTTTTTCTAATCTGTTCTTGTTTTTCTTAATAAGATTATTAGAGATATCAAGGATTGTTTTTGTAGATCGATAATTCTGATCTAGTATAACAGTTTTAACGTTTTGATAGTCTTTATCAAAGTTCATGATATAGTTCACATCACTGCCTCTAAACGAATAGATTGTCTGGTCTGGGTCTCCTACAACACAGACAATAGAATCCTGGGCAAAGTAATGAATAAGGTTGTATTCAATAGAACCAACATCCTGGAATTCATCTACATGGACAAATTGATAACGTCTAGACCATCTTGATACAATATCAGGATTATCCTGGAAGATCTTTAATGTATTGACTAAAAGGTCATCAAAGTCCATCATATTATGATCTTCTTTATATTTTTCATACATAGCATAGATTTCTGCTTTATGTTTTTCTCCTGGCATATTGCCAGCGAGTTGCAGGGCTTTGGCAGGAGAAACAAAGTTAACCTTATATGAAGAGATATAGTTGATCATAGATTTGATACTGATTGACTTTTGATCTATTTCTTTTTCTTTATATAACTTTTTAATAAGTGATTTCTGATCTTCTTCATCCATAATAATGAAGTTATGAGGATAGCCAATGGCAGTAGAGTGTTGTCTAAGTACTCTGACACATAAAGAGTGGATCGTACAGATTGTTGTACCTAAAGATGTACCTAGAATGTTTTCTACTCTTGTTTTCATTTCATTGGCTGCTTTATTAGTAAATGTGATAGCGAGAATGTTATGAGGATTGACTCCTACTTCTTCAATTAAATATGCTATACGATATGTGACAACACGTGTCTTACCTGAACCAGCACCCGCAATGATTCTTAGGTGTCCATCTAGATAAGTGGCTGCTTCTAATTGTTTAGGGTTTAATAATTGACTAAGTTCCATATTTGTAATCCTCCATTCGCATCCTCTAATATAATAGGGTAGACAGGAAATAATATCAATACTGAGATTAATTATTATTTCTGTGCC
>ENA-OPSO01000356-OPSO01000356.1-human-gut-metagenome-genome-assembly--contig:-NODE-356-length-21885-cov-6.048649_pt1 | contig 21885 bp, 20 predicted proteins | sample MGYA00241455_ERZ501902 | MGnify/ENA primary metagenome ERZ501902 (study PRJEB25962, sample SAMEA2042405) | human gut metagenome | biome: human gut; feature: human-associated habitat; material: faeces...
ATTTTTTAGTCAGGAGAATATGCCTATGGTTATGATCGAAATTGAAAATATTAAGAAGTTTATGGCAGGTTTTTTAGGAGGAAATCTTTTTGATGATTTCTTGATGAGCGAAGGAAAACTGTCCATGAACATTTCGTATGAATTTGATGGAAAGATCTTAAAAGAATTTTATGATACAGAAGAATGGAAAGAGATGAAACAATATCCATATGTAACGTGGGAAGAAGAGAAAGAAAAAATATTTTCTCTCGTAAAAGGGAAGAAGACACCGTTGTCTTTTCAATTTGTGATGATGTTAAAACCAGATCTTTCTCCAGAGTTTCTTGCCAAATATAATCTTGCAGTCCGAGAAGATGAAATAGCAGGATTATTTATCAACATTTTATACGACCGACAGGGATTAAAGTGTACATCAGGAGTGTCCAGAAAGACATTTGTACTGGATAAGACTTTGGAAGAAGCGTGGGATCAGGAAGTGAAAGAAAGATTTTTAACAAAGTACCTGTAAAATTTTTAACAAACTTCGGGAACTTAAAAGAAACTTTGTTTGCATGTTTCTTTTTGCGTAGATATATGTTAGAATAAGTAGTAATGAATACCAGATAAGAAAGTTGTAAAAAGGAGATACGAATATGAGTTTTCATATTGTTTGTGACAGCTGTACGGATTTGACAGAAGAAGATTTAAAAAAAGGATGTTATACTTTAGTACCCCTGACATTATTAGTGGATGGAGAAGAAATCATAGATGATGAAACATTTGATCAGGCAGATTTCTTAGCAAAGGTTGCAGCAAGTAAAGAGTCTGTGAAGTCAGCATGCCCTGCACCAGAGAGTTATATGGAAGCATATTCCAAGGCAGATGATATATATGTGGTAACATTATCTGCAGAATTAAGTGGATCATACAACAGTGCAGTTTTAGGAAAGAATCTATATGAAGAAGAGAACGGAACAAAGAATATTCATGTAGTGAATTCCAGAGGAGCCGCTACGACTCAGGTTCTGATCGCACGTAAGCTCAACGAATATGCAAGTCAGGGAATGCCATTTGAAGAAGTGGTTGATAAGATTGAAGAGTATACAACAAGTCTTAGAACATATTTTGTTTTGGAGACATTAGAAGTACTAAGAAAGAACGGAAGATTATCAAGACTATCTGCAACGATCGCCGGTGCATTAAATATCAAACCAGTCATGATTGGTACAAGAGACGGCGTGATCCAGAAAGCAGCCCAGGCAAGAGGAATGAAGAAAGCACTCGCGAAGATGGTAGAACACATGGGAAGCGAAGGAAGAGATCTCACAAGAAGACAATTCGTCATTTCACACTGCAATTGCTACGAGAGAGCTGTTTACGTGAAAGAATTGATCAAGAAGCATTTACACGCAGAAGACATTGATATTGTAGATACTAAAGGAGTCAGCAGTTTGTATGCATGCGATGGAGGAATCATTGTATCATATTAGATTCTGGTTTTGTGAATAGGCGTGCATATATGTAATAGCGTCTAACATACATTCATCAGCTGGATTTTCTTAATTTTATGATTGAAAGTCTTCAGGTATTTAGAGAAAAAATAAAAGATAGCATGTGAGCAACACGAATTCCATTGACGGAGTTCGATCGTTGCTCACATGCTATCTTTTATTTTTTCTCTAAATACTCGATGACCTTCAACTCATACAACTTAAAATTGTTACAAAATTAACGTGATTATACACAAAAATAAACCGGATTGTTACGAAATTAACGTACAAATTGCACAAAAAACACTTGAATTTGTCGAAGAATGTGCGTATAATGAGAGTCAATATACTGATATAGAGGAATTAAGGAGGATGAGTCATGAGTCGTTTGGAATTAAGGTCTCCGAACCAGGCACAGCTGGTTGTGGAAGGTCTTTATAAGGATTTGGAACGAAGAATCGAGTCAAGCCCGCCAGGGTTATGTCCGGTTGATATGTCCAGAGCATTTTTGGAGATCTGTCATGCACAGAGCTGTGGAAAGTGTGTTCCATGTCGTGTAGGACTTGGACAGTTAAAGAATCTGATCACTGATGTTTTAGATGGCAAAGCAACGATCCGAACTTTAACAGAGATACAGGAAACAGCAAAATCCATTATGGAATCTGCAGATTGTGCGATTGGCTATGAGGCAGCCAATATGGTATACAAAGGAGCCATTGGATTTAAAGATGATTATGTAGAACATATCATGTATCATCGATGCTTAAGTACGTTAAAGCAGCCAGTGCCATGTGTATCCAGATGTCCTGCGAGAGTGGATATTCCGGGATATATTGCGTTGGTGCGTGAAGGAAGATATGAGGATGCGATCCGTCTGATCAGAAAAGATAATCCATTTCCAACAACATGTGGATTTATCTGCGAGCATCCATGTGAAGCATTATGCCGTAGAAATATGATCGATGATGCGGTGAATATCCGTGGATTAAAACGTATGGCAGCAGATGCAGCAGGATACGTTGCACCGCCAGAATGTGCAGAATCTACAGGGAAGAATATTGCCGTTGTAGGTGGTGGACCAGGTGGATTAAGTGCAGCATATTTTTTACAGTTGATGGGGCATCAGGTAACCGTATATGAGATGCTTCCAAAACTTGGAGGAATGTTACGTTATGGAATTCCAAACTACAGACTGCCAAAAGAACGCTTAGATGATGATATTCAGGCAATCTTAGACACAGGAGTCAAAGTAGATTGTGGAAAAGCTATCGGCAAAGATTATTCCATTGTGGATTTAAAAGAAAAATACGATGCTGTACTGATCACGATCGGTGCAAGTACAGATAAGAAGTTAGGATTAGAAGGCGAAGATGCCAAAGGCGTTATTTCAGCGGTACAGTTCTTAAGAGATGTCGGACACGGAACACAGGAAAGCCTGGAAGGAAAAGAAGTTGCCGTGATCGGTGGTGGAAATGTTTCCATGGATGCAGTTCGTACATCTGTAAGATTAGGTGCGAAGAAAGTCAGCATCGTATATCGAAGAAGAGTTGCCGATATGACAGCACTTTCAGATGAGATTTCAGGAGCAGAAGCAGAAGGTGTTGAGATCAAGACATTGATGGCACCTTCAAGAATCGAGAAAGACGAAGAAGGTAATGTCAAAGGTATATGGGTAACACCACAGATGATCAGTAATATCAAAGGTGGAAGAGCATCTGTAAAGCCAACAGGGGAAGATGACGTATTTATCCCATGTCAGACACTGATCGTAGCGATCGGTCAGGATATCGAATATCAGCACTTCGAAGAAGCAGGAGTTCCCGTACAGAGAGGAAAGATCAACGTAGAGAAATTTGGTGGATTCGAAGAGATGCCAGGAGTATTTGCAGGTGGAGACTGTGCGACAGGTCCATCCACAGTTATTTCAGCGATCGCAGCAGGTAAAGTGATCGCAGCCAATATCGATGAATATCTGGGATATCATCATGAAATCACAGCAGATGTTGAGATTCCAGAACCTAAGTTAGAAGATAAACCAGCATGTGGAAGAGTTAATCTTACAGAGAGAGAAGCTGGAGAGAGAGTTAAAGACTTTGAAGGAGTCGAAAACTGCATGACAGAGAAAGAAGCATGCCAGGAGGCAGGAAGATGTCTTCGCTGTGACCACTTCGGTTATGGTATTTTCAAAGGAGGTAGGGATACAAAATGGTAAATATTACAATAGATAACCACACGATCGCTGTACCTTCTGGAACAACGATCATGGAAGCAGCAGCCTCCATTCATATACCGATTCCAAAGCTTTGTTATTTAAAAGATATCAATGAAATTGGAGCGTGCAGAGTCTGCGTTGTAGAAATTGAAGGACAGGATCATCTGGTAACATCCTGTAATAACGTGGTAGAAGAAGGAATGACGATCTATACCAACAGTCCGAAAGTACGCAGAAACCGAAAACATACGGTAGAGATGATCCTTTCCCAGCACGATGCACAATGTGCAACTTGTGTAAGAAGCGGAAATTGTACACTTCAGACGGTTGCTAATGATCTGAATATTGTAGACAGCCCTTATAAGAAGGAAATCTGTATCGAAGAATGGGACACAAGATATCCATTGGTACGTGATGCAAGCAAATGTGTCAAATGTATGCGTTGTATACAAGTATGTGACAAGATTCAGGGAATGCATATCTGGGATGTATCTGGAACTGGAGCAAGAACAACAGTTGGAGTTTCAGAAAACAGAGATATCAAAACAGCAGATTGTGCATTATGTGGACAGTGTATCACACATTGTCCAACAGGAGCATTACGTGAACGAGATGATACAGACAAGTTATATCGTGCATTAGAAGATAAAGATACGATCGTGGTAGCACAGATTGCACCAGCAGTTCGTGCTGCATGGGGAGAAAGTCTTGGATTATCAAGAGAAGAAGCAACGGTAGAGAAGATCGTAGATGCACTTCGAAGGATCGGTGTAGATTATGTATTTGATACAACATTTTCAGCAGATCTTACGATCATGGAAGAAGGAACGGAGTTTGTCGAGAGATTTACAAATGGAGATCTTGATATGTATCCAATGTTTACATCCTGTTGTCCAGGATGGGTACGTTTCATCAAATCTCAGTATCCACAGATGGTAAACAGATTATCTTCTGCCAAATCTCCACAGGAGATGTTTGGGGCAGTGATGAAGACTGCGTTTGCAAAGAAGATGAACATCGACCCAGACCGTATTTTTGCATTATCCATTATGCCATGTGTTGCGAAGAAGGATGAAAGAGAGAAACCATTATTCCATGGTGAGTTTGCAGGACATGGAGTTGACTGTGTGTTAACAACAAGAGAATTGGACCGTCTGATCCGTGCTGACCATATTGATCCAAAGACATTAAAAGATGCAGCCTTTGATACTCCATTTACTGAGGGAACCGGAGCAGGAGTGATCTTTGGAGCAACTGGCGGAGTTATGGAAGCGGCACTGCGTTCTGCGTATTACCTGATCACAGGAAAGAATCCAGAAGTAGATGCATTTAAACAGATCCGTGGAGTGAACAAAAACGGATGGACAGAAGCTCAATTTGAGATTGCTGGCAATACGATAGATATCGCAGTTGTGAGTGGACTTCAGAATACAAGGAATCTGATGGAAGCAATCCAGAAGAGAGAAGTACACTATCATTTTGTAGAAGTCATGGCCTGTCCAGGCGGATGTGTAGGTGGAGGCGGACAGCCGATCCATGAAGGAAAAGAACTGGCATCTGACCGTGGATCCAACCTGTACTTCCTGGATAAGACAGCCCATTTGAGATTTTCACACGAGAATCCAGATATCAAACATCTGTATGATGAATACTTTGGATCACCGGGAAGTCATAAAGCACATCAGTTACTGCATGTGCAAAAATAGCTGTTAATACCTTTTAATAAAGAAAATCCAGACATTTAGAAGATACAAATTCTAAATGTCTGGATTTTCTCTCTTTTTAAATCACATTACCATCTTGGATTGTCAAGTACAGTTACTTCGCCATTGATCTCACAAACAATATGGCGGTATCCTTTGGTTTCGATCGTTCCATAATCATGTCCTGCATCTGCATCAAATACATAAAAAGCAGTCAGGACTTCATCTCCAGTATTAATGGTGCGGTGAGCATATCCGCGGGGAACATACAATGCTTTTCCTTTCTCCATCCGTTCAACCCGCCAATCACCATCAAGGTTTTCAAGCATCATATACCCTTCGCCTTTTAATGTATAATAAACTTCGGCAGTGTCTACGATCTGATGAAAATGTCCTTTCGTCATATAATATTCATTTCCAATCTTCCCAGGATGGATCATCGTTGTGCCGAATGCAAGATCACCGGTACGCTCTGGGCATCCAAGTTCATAAAACTCATAGATCAAAGGGTCTTCGTGTTTAAGAATTTCTTCAACAGCTTCTTGATCCTGATACATATTTTTCATCTGGGAAAGATAACGCTTTGTAGTATCTGCGTGTTTGGAAAGTCCGTTATTTAGATCAAAATCCAAAGTAAAAGCCTGATCCCAGTTAAACTGATTCATAAAATACCTCCTGCCCTAAATCTCAAGTGTGGAAACGCCTTGTTCTTTCATCATAGCTTCGAATTCCTTGATGATCGAGATACCAGCACTTGTTCCGATACGTTGGGCACCGCACTCTATCATTTTCATAAATGTCTTGGCATCACGGATTCCACCAGCAGCTTTTACCTTTACCGCATCGCCAACATGCTCTTTCATTAATTTCACATCATCAAAAGTAGCACCGCCAGTACCGAAACCAGTGGATGTTTTGATAAAATCAGGTTTCACCTCTTTGGCGATTTCACAAAGCTTGATCTTCTCCTCATCATTAAGATAACAGTTTTCAAAAATGACTTTACAAGTAACATCTTTTTCATGGCAGGCAGCAACGATCTGTGACATCTCATCCTTGATATAATCCCAGTTAGAAGCCTTGATCTCTGTCTGATTTACAACATAATCAATCTCATTTGCACCATTTGCAATGGCATCTTTTGTATCAAAGACTTTAGAAGCGATCGTTGTCTGACCTAATGGGAAAGAGATAGCAGCTCCTGTATGAATATCCGTTCCTTCCAGTAACTTTGCACATAATCCAGACTGCACCTGATTGATCGCTACCATGGCAAAATGATGTTCTTTCGCCTCATTACATAAGACCTCCATGTCTTTAGGAGAAGCATCCGTATGTAAATTTGTGTGATCGATCATTCTTGCAAGATCATCTAATGTATATGATTTCATAAAAACCTCCTGTTTTTGCTGATATGTTTGTTTCATGTTAATCAAAGTATAACATTATGTAATCATTATGTCAATATTATGTAAATGAAATAAAAGAAAATAAATTGACATAAAATAAAAAATCCGATAAAGTGAAAGAAAAAAGAAAGAGAGTATAAAATGGGAGCATTTTATTTAGATATAAAAAAAGATTTATTAGATAAGATCTTAAGTGGAGTTTACCAGCAAGGAAGTATCATACCAAATGAATATGAATTAGCTGAGATCTACAACGTCAGCCGGCCGACGATCCGTAAGGCGGTACAGATTTTAGTGGATGAGGGATATTTAGAAAAACGTAAAAAACGAGGGACGATCGTATGTGATCCAACGATCCGGCAGGAATTTGCACAGGTGATTCAGACATTTGATAAAGAAGTAAAAGAAAAAGGACTGACTCCATCGACAAAAGTTCTGACATTCAAACAAGAAAAGGCAGAAGAAGAAGTCCGCCAGAAATTGAATCTCAAAGAAACAGAAAAGGTTTATAAACTGGTCAGATTGAGATACGTTGATGATCAGCCCAATGTTCTGGTTACAACGTATGTGCCATGCAGACTGTTTGAGCATTTGTCGGAAGTTGATTTTGAAAAGGAGAGTTTATATCAGACATTTCATAAGGAAGGAAGAGATATCACATCCATACAGAGAAAGTTGGATGTGATCCTTGCAGATGAAACATGTGCGGATCTGTTAGATATCAAAAATGGAGATCCTTTATTTTATTTTCATTCCACAGGATATGATGAAAGTCATACAGCGATTGAATATTCGATTGCGAAATATCGGGGAGATCGGAATAGCTTTGTTTTTCAACTCTCAAATAATGTGTATTATTCTTAATACATTTATTTACAAATATCAGTTTTTTCTGTATAATAAAGCACAATAAGCTGAAAACAGCGAATAAAACAATAAACAGCAACGCAGGAGGAATGACCATGAGCAAAATTCAGATGACCACTCCATTAGTAGAGATGGATGGAGATGAGATGACAAGAATTCTTTGGAAGATGATCAAAGATGAATTGTTATTACCATTTATTGATTTAAAAACAGAATATTATGACCTTGGGTTAGAACACAGAAACGAGACAAACGATCAGGTTACATTTGATTCCGCAGAAGCAACAAAGAAATATGGAGTTGCAGTCAAATGTGCAACGATCACTCCAAATGCAGCGCGTATGGATGAATATGATTTAAAAGAGATGTGGAAGAGTCCAAATGGAACAATCCGTGCGATCTTAGACGGAACAGTATTCCGTGCACCGATCACAGTCAAAGGAATCGAACCAACCGTCAGCAAATGGAAGAAACCGATCACGATCGCAAGACATGCCTATGGTGATGTATACAAAGGTGTGGAGATCAAAGTTCCAGGAGCAGGAAAAGCAGAATTAGTATTTACAGGAGAAGATGGAACAGAGATCAGAGAAACAATTCATGATTTTGACGGACCAGGAGTGATCCAGGGAATGCATAACATTGATGCATCTATTGCGAGCTTTGCAAGAAGCTGCTTTACATATGCATTAGACACAAAACAGGATCTGTGGTTTGCAACAAAAGACACGATCTCTAAGAAATACGATCACACATTCAAAGATATCTTCCAGGAAATCTTTGATGCAGAATACAAAGAGAAATTTGATGCAGCAGGAATCGAATATTTCTACACACTGATCGACGATGCAGTAGCCCGTGTTATGAAATCAGAAGGTGGATTTATCTGGGCATGTAAGAACTATGACGGAGATGTTATGAGTGATATGATCTCATCTGCATTCGGATCATTAGCAATGATGACATCTGTATTAGTATCACCACACGGATACTATGAATACGAAGCAGCTCATGGAACAGTACAGCGTCATTATTACAAACATCTGAAAGGTGAAGAGACATCTACAAACTCTGTAGCAACAATCTTCGCATGGACAGGAGCGTTAAGAAAACGTGGAGAATTAGATGGTAATGAAGAATTAATGGCATTTGCAGATAAACTTGAGAAAGCTACATTAGACACGATCGAGAGTGGTACAATGACAAAAGACTTGGCACTTATTACAACTCTTGAGAATGTGAATGCTGTGAATAGTGAAGAGTTTATTAAGGCAATTGCGGAACGTTTAAAATAGTGTCTCATAAAACTGAAGTCTATTCCAATCAGTATATAGAGGGTGTATTACATTTCAAGGTATTTTTTGAAATTATATCCGTTTCAGATAAATCAATGTGTTTTAGAACAAAATCATAAAGATGTTTTGCAAAGTCAGCATCTAAATCTAATTCTTCTACAATAAAATAGAGACTATGAAATTACAATATATGTGAAATTCATAGTCTTTATTAGAATTCTTAAATTATGAATGATTTGGGTGATTAGCATCCGCTTGCTCAAGGGTTCCATAATGGTTCCATCTTCTACCTTTATTTCCACTATATGTACACCAATAAACAGTATCTCCAGGAGATAGTTTGCCATTATCATCATTATCGTCATAACCATAATAAGTACCACTGATCCATCCTTGTTGACCGTTATGTTCTTGAACATTTTTAAAAACACCACCATTATCAGTGATTACACGATTGGCAGTTTTATCTCCGCATGTATGTGGAGTTCCTAATGGAGAATGAGATACTCCGTATCCGTATTCGTCTACACCACCCCACTTATCAGCGTTTCCATCTCATTTGTCACTTCCACGCTTACAAGCTAAAAAATAACATGCTGCTACATATTCATCTGCTACAAATGTTTCTTCAAAAGCCATTGGCTTTTCATACATTTTCTTCATAACAACTTTCCCCTTTTAATATTATATGTCAATAAATCATCATTCTTAACCCCTAGAATTTAATCCCATTATAATCTTAAATTCTGAATTTTGCAATCATTTGTAGAGAAAAATGATTGTTTTTAGCGTGATTTTCGAATTTCGGTATTTTTTTAAGCCTTGAAGAGCTGTTAGAAGATCAATAACTGTATATTGAAATAGCAGATTACGAAAAAAATATGCCTTTTACAGATGGTTTATTGCATTAAATGGAAGATTCTAGTATAATATAGTTATGAAAAAAGATGTTGCAGAATGTGCAATATAAGATGAAGATAGAATTTGTATAGAAGGAAAGGGGAAAAGATTATGAAAAGAAGATATGAAAGACCAAGTGCTTATATAGAAGAATTTACACCGAATGAGTATGTGGCGGCTTGCGGAGATCATGGAAAGGTGTATAAGTTTGAATGTAATGCAGGGGAAAAAAATAAACAATATAATGTCTATTATTTTAATAACGGGCAAAAAAATATTTGACAAAAGGTGGTTTGTTTGGAAGCTATTATCATCCGTGTAAAGCAACACATGAGGCTGAAGAAGATACGGGATTTATTAGTGGATTTATAGATGATCAGAGTACATGGCAGGATGAAAAGATACCAGTTGTTATTTGGACGGATAATGGAAGAGACGTGCATTGTACAACTAATTTAAATATGAAAGAATGGGCAACCGCTAAATCATAAAAATACAAAAAGAACCGTACCTACCGGTTCTTTTTTATTACAGGGAGAGTAATCATGGACCTATTTGACACTAACACTACCTTCGAACGCCAACTTTTCGCAAAGGCAGCAAGGAACCGTATTCCGCTTTATGGAGTACTGGAGTTATTGCCTCTCTGCAACTTAAACTGTGACATGTGTTATGTCCATTTATCCAAACAAGAAATGCAGTCCCAAGGAAGATTGCGAAGTTTGGATGAATGGATTTCCCTTGCAAAGCAAATGAAAGATGCAGGGACATTATTCTTGTTGTTAACGGGTGGAGAGCCTTTATTATTCCCTCAATTTAAAGAATTATACTGTGCATTAAAAGATATGGGCATGATTCTCACGCTCAATACCAACGGGACGTTGATCAATGAGGAATGGGCGGAATTTTTTGCGAAGAATAAGCCAAGAAGGATAAATATAACTTTATATGGATCAAAGAATGAGACATACGAGAATCTATGCCATATGAAGGATGGATTTGACAAAACGATCAGAGGGATTGAATTATTAAAAAAATATGAGATTGATGTCAAGATCAATGGAAGTCTTGTGAAGAAGAATTTTCATGACAGGATGGAGATCATAGATATCGGAGAAAAGTATGATATCCCAGTTCGGATCGATACTTATATGTATCCATCCGTGCGTGAGCGGACAACTCCTTTTAATTTTCAGGAGAGATTAGACCCAGAGGATGCTGCAAAGGCAAGGGTTGAAACCTTACACCGGGAAATGGGAGATGAACTTTTTGAGCAATATGCGAAGCAGACTATTTATCTGGCAGAACATACAGAAGAAGGAGATGCCTGTCCGGGGCATATGACATGCAGGGCTGGACAGAGTTCGTTTGTAGTTAATTGGCAAGGCATGATACGTTCATGTATTGTGTTAGATCAGCCAAGTTACGATGCCTTTGACACAACGGATGATTTTATGACATTATGGAATAAGATCGTGAGAGAAACAGAAGAGATCAAAACAAGTGTGGAATGCAATCAATGCAAATTAAGACATGTATGTAACACATGTGCAGCGGCAGCAGTTGCAGAATGTGGAGATTTTGAGGGTGTTTCAAAATATTTATGTGAATATACAAAGGAAACAGTTAGGAATTTAAAAGAGTTTTACTAAGAAGCAAAATATGGAGAAAGAAGTTGCATAAAGGACTTCCTTCTCCATATTTTATACATAATAAGTTATTAATTTTATCATGTATTGATCTGATTATGTGGAAATAAAAACTTTCTTTTTCCGCCATCTCATCATATAATAAAACAGAATGTACAAGAAAGAAGGGGAGCCAAATGAAAGACCTAGACGCAATGGATTCCATGGAAAAGATGCTGGTCCAGAAAGCATATCAAAGACAAGCTCCAGTGAACGGCAGTCTGGAATTATTACCACTTTGTAATATGAACTGCGATATGTGTTATGTTCGTTTATCTAAGGTAGAGATGGAACAAAAAGGCCGTTTAAGAACCAAAGAAGAATGGATCAAACTGGCTCATCAGATGAAGGATGCAGGAACGTTATTTCTATTATTGACAGGAGGAGAGCCATTATTATTTCCGGGATTTAAGGAACTATATATCGAACTGCAGAATATAGGAATGATTCTTACGATCAATACAAATGGAACGCTGATCGATGAAGAATGGGCAGATTTCTTTCAGAAATATAAGCCGAGAAGAATGAATATTACTTTATATGGAGCAGATGACCAGGCTTATGAGCAGTTATGTCATTATCCAGGTGGATTTCAGAAGACGGTCAATGCAGTTAGGATGCTAAGGGACAGGGAGATTGATGTAAAGATCAATGGAAGTATCACTTCAAAGAATGAAGAGGATATCAGGAAGATTTTAGATATTGCAAATGATCTGGATGCATCCGTGAACCTTGATACTTATATGTATCCGGCAAGCAGAGAAAGAAATAAACCGTTTGATGAACAAAGCCGCATGAATCCAAAGGATGCAGCGATGGCGAAAAAGTTGATCTTTCAACATCAATGGGGCGAAGAAGCTCTTAGAGAATATCAGGATCATGTGATCAGCATGGTCGAAGACCATCCGCAAAATATGCAATACAGCAGGCACATTTCATGCCTGGCAGGCAATTGTTCTTTTACGATCAATTGGCAGGGAATGATGCGTCCATGTGTGATGCAAAGTCAACCAGAAGTGAATGTATTTGCAGAAGGTTTTCAAAGAAGCTGGGAAATGATATCAGCACAGACGAAAGAGATTTTGATCAATGAAAGGTGTGTAGACTGCAAATATCGTCCAATCTGTAACACCTGTGCGGTGGCAGCTTTATTAGAAACAGGAGATTATGAAGGAATTCCGGAATATATCTGTGAGTATACAAAAGAATTTTACCAAATTATGAAAGAAAGAAGGTGATCATCACATGATGGACAATGAAAATCAAAATCAACCAAACCAGAAGATATCGTTTGAATCATTAGATATTCTGATCGGGAAATGGAGAGATGGAACATTTTCAGAGATCATTGACGATTGGAAATGGATCTTTTCCTACAGCAAACGATATAAAGGAGCGATCGCTTTCTACACGATTCTTGGTATTTTCAGCACATCTATGGGATTGGTTGGAAGTGTGGCAAGTAAATATATGATTGATATCATCACAGGATATCAGATGAGTAAGTTGTGGATCATGGTTGTGATCACACTTGGAAGTGCATTTTTTAGTCTGACGATCGGAAATGTGATCGGACGTATTTCTACAAAGTTGAGTATCTATATCAATAATGATATTCAGGCGGATATTTTTGATAAGATTATTGATGCCGATTGGATGGAAATCAATCAATATAGTAACGGAGATGTTTTGAATCGTTTTAACAGCGATGTCAATACGATCAGTGGGAATGCGATCAGCTGGCTGCCGACGATCATCATAGCAGTTTACGATTTTATCGCAACATTTGCGGTTATCTGGCATTACGACAAGATCATGTCATTGCTGGCATTTGCAAGTGCACCATTTATGCTTTTGATGTCGAAGTTCCTTATTTCCAAGCAGAGAGAATATGGGAAGAAAGTGCGGGAAATGAGTAGTGAGATGATGACATTTGAAGTCGAGACATTCTATAATTTTGATACGATCAAGTCTTTTGGGATCTCTTCTTTATATGGAAAGAAGATGAGAAACTGGCAGGAGAAGTTTAAAGATATCAGTTTAAAGTATAATATGTTTACGATCAAAACGAATATCGTTATGTCGATCATAGGAATGGTTGTTCAGTATGCAGCATTTGGATATTGTCTGTTCCGGCTTTGGACAAGAGATATTTCTTATGGAACGATGACTTTATTTTTACAACAGAGAAGTAACTTAAATGGGGCATTTAACAATCTGGTATCGATCATACCAAACTTTTTGAACAGTTCGATCTCTGCACATCGTATCAGAGAGCTTGCACAGCTTAAGAAAGAAGTTCATATTCCAGAAAGCTCTGAGATGGATGCTTATGTGGAAGATGGGTTCGAGGTGAAGATGCGGGATGTGGATTTTTCTTATATCGAAGGAAACCGTGTTATTACAGATTCTGCATTTATGGCTAATCCGGGCGAGATCGTTGCGTTGGTTGGTCCTTCTGGAGAGGGAAAGACAACGATGATCCGTTTGATCTTAGGTTTGATCCATCCGGAAAAAGGAGAAGCATATTTAAGGGCTTCAAATGGAAAGCAGGTGGAGATGAATGCAGATACCAGACATTTATTCGCCTATGTACCACAGGGAAATACAATTCTTTCTGGTACGATCGCAGAAAATTTAAGAATGGTGAAACAAGATGCAACAGAGGAAGAGATGATTGAGGCATTGAAGATTTCTTGTGCATGGGATTTCGTAAAGAATATGGAAGAAACGATCTATACCAAGATTGGAGAGCGAGGACGAGGATTTTCGGAAGGACAGGCACAAAGAATTGCGATTGCAAGGGCTGTTTTAAGAGATGCACCAATCTTATTGTTAGATGAAGCAACATCGGCACTTGATGTAACAACGGAACGTAAAGTTTTAAGAAATATCATAAAACAACGCCCAAATAAAACATGCATCGTGACAACCCATCGTCCGAGTGTTTTAAATATGTGTCAAAGAGTTTATCGTGTTATGGAAACACAGGTTACAGAATTGTCAGAAGAAGAGTCAAGCAAAATGGCGATGGATTTTTAGGGCACAGGTTGTCCGAAGATGCAGGATTCATTGACCGCAGATAGAAAAAAAGATATAATAAGACAAGAATAACGGCATAAGGGGGAAGCTGAATGAAGAAGAGTGGATGGAAGATCATTCTTGGAGTTGCAGTACTAGTCTGTGTGATCTGTCTTGGAAGATTCGGATGGGTCAAGTATCAGGACTATAAGACAGAACAGGCAAGAAAAGCAACATTAAAAGAGATCGCAAGCACAGAATTTACTGGTGAGAACGAAGGAAAAGAGCCGGAGAAAGTTCCAGCTGGAGTCAAACATGGACAGAAGATCAACTTTAAGAAGCTGATCAAGATCAACAGTGATATCTATGCATGGATCTACGTTCCAGGAACAAGAATTGATTATCCGGTAGCACAAAGTCAGGAATCAGACGATCATTATTTAAAATATAACTTTAAAAATGAGCCAGAGTTTGCAGGATGTATTTATACAGAGAAAGCGAATAAGAAGGATTTTTCAGATCCAAACACAGTATTTTATGGACATAATATGAGAAATGGATCTATGTTCCAGAATCTTCACAAGTTTGAAGATGAAGCATTTTTTAAGAAACACAAAGAAGTATATGTCTACACACCAAAGAAAACATACACATACACGATTTTTGCGGCATATAAGTTTGACGACAGGCATTTACTTAAGACATTTAATTTTAAGAATAAGAAGAAGTTTGAGAATTATTTAAGAAATGTCAAGAACATCAGAGACATGGGAAGTCATGTAAGGAAAGATCAGGAAGTTACAAGCAACGATAAGATTATCACGCTGAGCACCTGCGTAGGAGGACAGCCAAATAATCGTTATTTAGTACAGGCGGTGTTGACGGATGAAAGAAGTACAAAATAAGAACCATACGGATGAGGCTAAGAGATTAAATGAAGAATTGGATCAGAATCTGAAGGATCTCCAGCCAGAATCCAAGGAAGCATTTCAAGGCTTTGAAGTAAAAGAAGAAAAGAACGAGAAAAAGAAGAAAGCAAAGAAGAAAAAGACACCAAAACAGATCATAAAAAGAGTTATAATCGTATTAGCGGTGATCATTTTGCTTCCATGTGCAGCCATTGTTGGAATGTGGGCACTTGGAAAAGGCTCATTATTTGGAGGCAAGATGAAGATGTCAAAGAACGTAGATGGCGTAAAAGTCCAGAATCAGGGAGATTTGGTTATTTACAATGGACATAAATATCAGTATAATAAAGATATAACGAGTATCTTATTTATGGGTGTTGACCGAGATAAGATCAATACAGATGAAGAATACTTAAAGAAACACGGAGCAGGACAGTCAGATACCTTGTTTCTGGCAGCTGTGAATACTTCTACAGGGAAGATTTCACTGATCAATGTTCCTCGAGATATCATGGCGTACGTTAAGACATATGATGAGAATGGAAAGTATTCAGGAAGGAAACTTCGACAGTTATGTTTAGCCTATGCCTATGGGGATGGGAAAGCCAAGAGCTGTAAGAATGCTGTGGATGCAGTTTCCAAAGTGTTATATGGAATTCCTATCGATTCATATATGTCGATCAACCTCTCTGCGATCAGTGTACTGAATGATGCAGTAGGTGGAGTGAACGTTCAAGTGATCGGGGATCTGACAAGCGTTGATCCAACTCTGAAGGAAGGTGCGAATGTGACATTGCTGGGTGGTCAGGCAGAGACTTATGTAAGATCCAGAGAATTTGATCCACTGGATGCGAACATGGCACGTATGCAGAGACAACAGCAGTATATTACAGCATTTGCCCAGAAAGCATTACAGGAGATGAAGGGCGATCTTACATTGCCATTAGATCTTCTGAATCTTGTATCAGAGAATTCAGTAACGAATCTTTCAGCACCGAAGATCACATATCTTGCAACGAAAGTTTCAGGAAGCAGTTTTTCATCTGACAATATCTACAGCATTGACTGTGACATCAAAGAAGGTGAGACAGGATATGCAGAATATTATCCGGATGAGACAAAATTATTTGAGATGATATTGAAGGTATTTTATACACAAATCAGTTAGAATCCAGTAAGGGGGGATTTAGCATGAAAAAGTTGATTATGATGGCAGCAACATTGATTATGTGTTTTGCTTTTTCACTAAGTGTTATGGCAGCACCAAGTCCTGAAGATGAGTATGATAGAGAGTCTCCAGAACAGACTAATGTGGATAAGAAAACCCAGATTGATGATGATGAATTCGACAAGGATGAAAAACCAGCTAAGACGAGCACAACAACGACATCAACATCATCAACATCTGCATCACCAAAGACTAGTGATCAGGGAGCGCCAGTTACATTAGTATATGTATCACTCGCTGCAGCAGCATTAGCTGTATATGCAGCAAAACACGTCAAAGAACAGTATTAATCAAAAAACAAGGTGGATTCCTCCAGTCTTGATGGACTGGAGGAATTCTTTTTGCATATGGGATTTCTGAAAGGAAAATAAAATAGATGATCGATATACATACGCATATTTTGCCAGGATTGGATGATGGAGCGAGAGATATGGAAGATTCTCTATCTATGGCAGCATTGGCATTGAAAAGTGGTGTTCATACATTAGTTGCAACATCGCATGCCAATACAGGGGGATTTTTCAAAGAATATTCGATCGAAGAATATCTGCAAAGATTAGAAGCGTTTAGAAAAGCACTGGATGAAGTAAAGCTGCCATTAAGAGTATTCTCTGGAATGGAAATTTATATGACAAGAGAAGTTCCTCGGATGATCCGTGAAGGCAGATTGCTTTCATTGAATCAGACGGGATATTTTTTGACTGAATTTTCGTTTGGAATCGAGCAGGAAGAGATGGATGAGATGCTTCATGATCTGATGGAACTTGGAGTTACGCCAGTGATCGCACACCCAGAGAGATACCGGTGTGTACAGGAATCAGAAAGCGGTATCGCAAAGTGGAAAAACAGGGGATGTCTGTTGCAGGTAAACAGAGGGAGCATCTTTGGCAGATTTGGATCAGGAGCAAAACAATGTGTAGATCGTCTGCTGGATCAACATATGGTAACTTGTATCGCAAGTGATGCACACAAACCATATGAGCGGACAACCTATATGGCAGATATCAAAGAATATATGGAACAAGAATATTCTTTTGAATATTCAAAGAAATTGTTATATGATAATCCTAAGAGAATTCTTGAAGGAGAAAAGGTGGTACAATGAAGAAATTAAAATTGGTAAGTTTTGTGATATTTTGTATATCACTGGCAGCAAGTCTGATCTTCTGGTTTACACAGGTCAGAAAAGGAGATCGGATCGGACCGGTCATTACAATGGATCAGCAGGAATTGACAGTAGGGCTCAATGCTACCGATGAAGATTTTTTGCAAGGAGTAAAAGCAGTTGATGAGAATGATGGGGATGTTACGGATTCTCTTGTAGTAGAAAGTGTTTCAAACTTTCTGGGAGGTGGACGGCGTCTGGTTGTATATGCAGCAGTGGACAGACATAATAACGTCAGTCGTGCAAACCGTATTGTACAGTATGAGGGTTATACATCACCAAAGTTTTATTTGAAGGAACCATTATGTTTTGAATCTGGAGGAGCTTCTAAGAATGAAGAATTATTAAAGAATCTTACGGTGAAAGATAAGATTGATGGTGATTTATCAAATCAGATAAAGATTTTGACAAACTCAGTAGTTGATCTGTATACACCAGGAGAATATCCGGTCAAACTTCAGGTAAGCAATAGTGCAGGAGACACGGTATCATTTCAGGCAACGATACAGGTTTATGATGCAACGGACAGATCAGAGATTCCTTTTATTCATTTGAAGAAGTATCTGGTTTATACGAAGAAAGGTGACAAACTAGATGCAGCATCTTACATATCTAAAGTGTGCATGGGAGGAGATTATGACTCGGATGTACCAGGAGATATTGGTAAGAGCAAAGTGAAGATCAAAGATGAAGTAGATTACGATACCCCAGGTTCTTATGAGATCACTTATTCAGTAAAAAGTGGAAAGAGCCGTACAGGAACGGTAAGACTGATCGTGATCGTTACAGAATAGGAGGCCGGCAAATGAGCAGTGATAAACGAAATATATCAGTCAACGATTATGAAATGAATATTGATTTGTATAGTATCTTAAGAGATATCTGGAAATATGCACTAGTGATCCTGCTTCTGGCAGCATCTATGAGCTTGCTTTCTTATGTTTATGTCGGACGAAACTATCACAAACAGTATGAATCAACCAGTACATTTATCGTAAGCAGCAAAGGAAGTAACAATAGTGTATATTCAGATTTGAGTGCAACGTCTGAGATGGCGACAAAGTTTTCTGAGATTCTAAACAGTTCGATCTTACAAAAGAAAGTTGCAAAAGAGATGGATATGGATTATTTTCCAGGAAGTGCATCTGCAGAGGTAGTAAATGAAACCAATCTTTTAGTTTTGAAAGTTCAGGCAGATTCCCCAGAGATGGCGTTTCGTTTGAATAAGGCAATCATGAATAATTATTCTGTTGTGACAGATCAGCTGATCGGAAATGTTGTGCTGGATGTATTGCAGAAACCAACAGTGCCAAGTGGTCCGGTAAATAAATTTCAGCCAACAGCACTTATGAAGAAAACATTTTTTACGACGATCGTTGCGTTATGTGGATTGATCGCAATCTTGTCATTCTTAAAGGATACAGTGAGAAAACCAAAAGAAGTTTCAAGGAAACTTGATGCAAAGCTTTTGCAGACGTTATATCATGAGAAGATCTATAAGACATGGAAAGCAAGAATCCACCGCAAAAAGAGTCCGGTATTGTTGACAAATCCAGGAACAAGCTTTCAATATGTGGAGGATATGAAGAAACTTGCCCGCAAAGTCAGCAGTAAGATGAAAGAGAAGAATGCAAAAACACTTCTGGTTGCAAGTGTGGAAGAAAATGAAGGTAAATCAACAGTTGCAGCCAATTTAGCATTGGCACTTGCGGAAGAATCAGAGAAAGTATTGTTGATCGATGCGGATCTTCGCAAACCTTCACAATACAAGATTTTTGGATTGGATCAGGAAGAAATACAGCAGTTTGGAGAAGTATTGAATGGAAATGAACAGATAGATAATCTGGTAACAGATCTTCCAAAATCAGAATTGTTATTGATCGCAGGTTCTATGATCTATCCAAATTCTACAGAGATGATCGCATCACCGATCTTCCAGAAGATCGTAGAGTTCTTTAAGACAAAGCTGGATTACATTATTATTGATACACCACCAATGTCACAGGCGGCCGATGCAGAAGAGTTAGTAGACCTTGCAGATGCATCAATCCTTGTTGTAAGACAACATACAGCATTAGTAAAAGATATCAATGAGACGATCAGTATCCTGAATTCAGCAGAAGGAACGATGCTTGGATGTGTTTATAACGATGTATTCCATGGAGTTGCTCAGACAGCAAGAAATTACGGATACAAATATGCATATGGAAGCGGTTATGGTTACGGAAACAAATACGGTTATGGAAACCATGGATATGGATATGGTTACGGTTACGGCTATGGCTATGGTTATGGAAGCAGAACGAAAAAAGGCAATGAAGATAAAACACAAGAATCAAAAACAGAACGGCAGGGGGAGAAAGATCATGAGTAAAGAATATGAATCAAAAACAGAACATAAAGAGAATCTGATCGATATTGCTGGATTGTTTGATGACTTGATCAAGGGCATCATTCAAATGAAATGGAGATTTTTGATTATTCTTGTGATTTGTGGTGCAGTGTTCTGTGGATACAAGAGACTTACCTATTCCCCATACTATGTAGCATCTTCCACATTTACGATCAATTCCAGTATTACATCAGAGAATTCCAATACATATATTGAGAATGCAACAGCCAACCAAATGGCAAAATCATTTCCGTATATTTTGAAAAGTGGAGCATTTAAAGAAGTATTGGCACAGGATCTTGGCCTTCAGTCTGTTCCTGGAACGATCGAAGCAGAAGTCATGGAGAATACAAATCTGTTTACGTTGAAAGTGACTGCAAATAATCCGAAGATGGCTGAGAAGATTTTAAAAGCAGTCGTTAAAAATTACCCATCGGTAGCAGAGTTTGTCATTGGAAGCTCACAACTGACACTCATGGATGAAAGCGGGGTTCCGACTACACCTGCCAATCCATTTAGTTATAGACATGAGATACAGATCGGCGTTTTGATCGGAATTTTACTATGTATCTTGCTCGATGTCCTGTTAGCACTTGGTAAGAATACAGTTAAGAAAGAAGAAGATTTCAAACGACTCTTCCATGCAAAAAGTCTTGGAATCATGCCTCATGCCAAATTCCATAAGAAACGTACGCAAACACAGGAATTGATCGTGCTAGATAATCCAAGAATTCCAAGAAGCTTCCTGGAAGCAGCAAGAACGGTACGACGAAGGATCGAGCGTGCACAAAAAGAGACAGGCATGAAATCTTTTCTTGTAACAAGTGCTATGCCAGGAGAAGGAAAATCAACAGTTTCAGCCAACATTGCAATATCACTTGCGATGAAAGGGTATAAAGTAATTCTGGTAGATGCGGATTTAAGAAACCCATCCACCGCCAAAGTACTTGGAATGAATGAACAAGAATTAGGAACTCTGGAAGTAATGAAAGGCGAAGTTAACATAGACGATGCAGTACAGCAGTACAAAAATACAAGCGTTAAAGTACTTGCAGGTTCTACACCGATCCAGGATACATCTACCGTTTTAAGTGGTAAGAATATGAGACAGTTTGTAAAAGAACTGGAGGCAGAAGCCGATTTCGTGATCATAGATACACCACCAAGTGGACTATTATCAGATGCAGCGATCGTCGCCCAGTATGTAGACGGAGCAGTATTTGTGATCCGTCAGGACTATACAGATGTAGATCGAATTCTGGAAGGTATGGAAATTCTTTCAGGGTCAGGAGCTGAAATTACAGGATGCATCTTAAATGATGTGAATGTACGAACTAGTGAATCACAGCACTATATGAACAGCTATCGTACAAAAGGAGAGACACTATAGAATCCGATTTGAAAGTAGTGTTGGTCATGTATGAGTCAGAAAGAAGATAAGAAGAAATATTTATAATAAACATCTGTTTGTTATTACAAAAATTGATAACATTTAACATACAATCTTTCCAACGGAAAATTTAAAATTTTATACGAGAATGTCTTCAGGTATTCATAAAAACATAAAGAAAGATAGAGGTACGAAATGATAGAATTCCATAGGATTCTTTGCAAAATCGCAGCCAACA
>ENA-OPSO01000360-OPSO01000360.1-human-gut-metagenome-genome-assembly--contig:-NODE-360-length-21662-cov-2.730782_pt1 | contig 21662 bp, 20 predicted proteins | sample MGYA00241455_ERZ501902 | MGnify/ENA primary metagenome ERZ501902 (study PRJEB25962, sample SAMEA2042405) | human gut metagenome | biome: human gut; feature: human-associated habitat; material: faeces...
TTACAATATAGTTATAATTATTGTAATAATAGGATTGTGCATATTCTTTAAACTCCCAAGACATTGTAGTCGGAATAAAGCTCATTCCTCCAACGTCCTCACTTCCGCTTTTATTGGACATGGTAAAAAAATCAAGAGCAAAGCTTACTGCCGCCATTTCAGCTTCTTTTGCATAATTTTCTTCCTGTACCGACGTTGATAATTCGTTATATGCCCGAATCTGTAACTCTGTTGGATTCAAAGGCTCTACATAGAGATCGTTTTTCACCAACACCGCTTTTTCTTCCTTTTTTACTTCTTCCTTGGGTTCATCTTTACTGCCACAGCCGCCTAAGGTTAAAGCCAAAACACCTGTGCACAATAAGAAGCGTTTTATATTCTTATTCATAAAAAACCTCCACAAACTGTTCTTAGTATATCATACTTCCCCTCTTTTGAAAGCAGACAATGCATAATATTAAGAAAATTTTATGATACTTAAAAAAATCCGATAAAATTTATCGGATTAGGACGCTAATTTCTGATGGATTTCTTCAAACATTCCTTCTTTATAAATACCTCCGCCTTGCGCCATCGCACGGTTGCCGCCGCCTTTTAAATGATACTGCTCAGCGAATTGTGCAAAGACTTCTTTCGCATCAAAGCTTGCTGTATCACCAGAAGCAACTACAATATGCACATTATCATAAATTTTAGCTGCAAATACTACATTCTTATGGTAATTTTTCACAACATACTGTGCCATCATACTTAAAGAACGTGCATCAATATCATCAAAACAATGAACAACTACATCACTATGATCCTTGATCAACTCTTTTGCTAGCATTTCATAATACTTTTGTTTCCACACCAGCACATCGCGATTCAGCTGACGATTTTCGTTGATCACACGATGCACTCCGGTAACTGCATATAAATGCGGAACTGCCAAGGTTTGACTGACCTCATCTAATACCTTATAACGCTTACTTGTGCAATCCAACAGCTGATCTCCTACGATATAACGAATCTTGTAGCCTTTTGTTGTCTTTTCAAAACCACTGATATAGAGCATCTGTAAGTAGCGCAAGCTCGGCACATGCATACAGCCGCAAAGATTATAGTCTAAGGTTCCAATTCGTACCACACGTAAATCATCGCGATTCACATCTTTTCCGGATACATGTTTCTTAGCCTCCGAAGGAGTCGGGTATTGTATCGTAACTGCTAAATCATCGCGAATCAAGCCATTGCATAGCACCTGAAGCTCAAATGCCATTTTCTCATTAAAATCTTTTAAATCAAATTCCACATCGTTTTCTTCATCACCGACATGATGTGCCAAGGTTTTTACTTTATATACATTTTGCATTAAAGCGCTGATCAAATGTTGAGCGGTGTGAATCTGACACTTGCGAAAACGCTCATGCAGATTGACGCTCATCGTTACCGTACCTTCTAGCTTTTCATCAAGCAAATGCCACATATAACCATCTTCTAACTTTAAATCCTGCACCAAGTGGTCATTGATCATACCGATATCACTTGCCATGCCGCCGCCTTCTTTATAAAAAATGGTATCCTTGCACGCATGCCAATACATTCCGTTTTCCTCTACTACCTTTACCACACTTGTATTCCACTGGGTTGTAAAGCAATTATCATATAGCTTGTTGATCATAACAATCCCTCCTTCTACACATTATTATTTATTCATTGTATCATAACTTTCTCAATTTTATTCATGAAACTGTTTTCATAAGTATAGTCCTAGTACCTTCCTTATGATATAATATTAACACGAAGCAAGGAGTGTTGATATGAACAGAGTCGCAAATCATTGGAAGGATTATGAATGCATAGATGCAGGAAACGGAGAGAAATTGGAGCGTTGGGGAAATATTATTTTACGTCGTCCGGATCCGGCTGTTATTTGGCCCAGTGAAACAGATGCCGATTGGCAACATGCGCATGCCCACTATCATCGTTCCAAAAGCGGTGGTGGACATTGGGAATATAAAAAGCAATTCAAGGACAGTTGGACCATTACTTATAAAAACCTACGCTTTAAGGTTTCTCCTACCGGCTTTAAGCATACCGGTCTTTTCCCCGAACAAGCAGCAAATTGGGATTTCATGATGGATAGGATTGCCAACGAGCAGCGTGAAATTCGGGTACTGAATCTATTTGCGTACAGTGGTGGCTGCCGGTGCAGGCGAGGTTGTTCATGTCGATGCCAGCAAGGGTATGGTTGCTTGGGCAAAGGAAAATATGATACTTTCTCATTTAGAAGATCGCAAGATTCGTTTTATTGTTGACGACGTATTGAAGTTTGTGGCAAGAGAAAAACGGCGTGGCAGGACCTATCATGCCATTATCATGGATCCTCCAAGCTATGGCCGCGGCCCAAATGGTGAAGTGTGGAAAATCGAAGAACAGCTTTATCCGCTGATTCAAGCATGTTTGGAAATCTTAGATGATGACCCTTTATTTTTCTTAGTAAATTCATATACGACCGGCTTTCCTCCTACTGCATTGGAAAACCTCTTACACGCAACGATTGGTAAAAAATACGTAAATGGCGTTATAGATGCCGGTGAAATCGGATTACCGATTACTAAAAGCAAAACAGTTTTACCATGTGGAATTTATGGCAGATGGGTAAAGGAAGAATAGAACTTTTATTATATCTCATTTTTAACTAGATACTTATACACAAAGACGGGTGTTCACTTCACATACCCGTCTTTATGTTATTCTAAATACGACATCATTTATAAATATCTTAAAAATATAATTTACATGTAAAATATGTGTTCCTTATATTTTTCAAGAATTTTTCTATTATATTCATCACCACCATCTACATTTGCACTATGAAATACCGGTGGTTCAACATTCCGCCTTAGCAGCTTCTCAACTACTTGTATAACAATCGCATTTACTATACTGGCACCCATTACAGTAGAAGTTGGTGCTACTTTTTGCTCCATTCCATCTACCAATATACACGAATCTTCAAATTCTCCACAGTTATCAATCACTATATCTGCTATTTCAAATAGTTTCTTTCCACTTAAATGACGACTGTTTACCTTTTTAGAATAATCCATATTCGTAATAACAATAAGCCTTATTCCTTTTTCCTTTGCTCTTAAAGCCATATCGATAGAAATCGTATTTCTTCCTGATACCGAATGAATAATTAAGATGTCATTCTCCTTTATTCCACTATTGTCAATAATAATTCTTCCATACCCCTCTAATCTCTCCATTTGTGATGTCTGAGTAATTGGGCGAATATCCAACATAACCTCTTTAGGTAAAATCGGATTGATAACGGCTAAACCACCTGTTCGATAAAACATTTCCTGTGCCAAAATTCCCGCATGTGAAGCCCCAAAAATATAAATACTATGATTTTCTGCTATCGCTTCACTTATATAATCACTTGCTTGATGAATAGATTCCCATTGCGTATTTACTAACTGATCCAATAATTGCTTAATATGTTCAATATATAGTTTACTATATTCCATATATAGTCTCCTAAAGATTCCTAATTCGATAAAAATATTTATCGACCAATTTATCATTATGGTTAGCACATTCAGGCTTCATAAAAGCCATGTGTCCATTATAATATACATCTGGCGTGATACCTTTTTGAACGAGAAGCTCAACCATTTGTACAAGGATTGCATTTTGTAAAAAGATATTAGGAATTGTACTTGTTGAACCCACCTTCATTTCAAATCCATCTATCTCCACTGCTGCATCACCGATTAAAGAACAGTTATCCAACACAACATCTGCAACATCTTTCAATTTGACATTTGACTTATGCTTTGTTTTTAAATATTCGCTATATTTGACCGCAGTAATGGCAATTACAGGAATCCCTTTTTCCTTGGCGCGAATGGCTGCATCAATAGGTGCTATATTATTACCGGAGTTAGATATGATAATCATACAATCATTTGAGGTTATACGATTATAATCTACTATCAATGTTCCGATTCCATAAGTATTTTCTATGTTATAGCTTTTCGTAATTTCAAAACTTCCGGTTGCACTCTGTTCTAACAAAGCACAATAATTAGCCGGTGTAGCAGCACGCCAAAAAGCATCATCAGTAACCAAATGTGAGTGCCCTGTTCCAAAACCGTAAATGATACCACCCTTTTCCGTCGTATCTGCCAAAATTTTTGCAGCTTTCATAATATTCTCTTTTTGTGATTCCATCACGTTTGCCACAACTTCCTGCATAATTGTAAAATAATTTTCCCAAGCCTTCATTTTTCCTCCTTTTTTACGTTATTTTTACGCAAACATCTAAATTCAAATAATTATTTCGTTATACCTTTTTATAATCTGCTATTATCCAAGCTATCTATCAGTTCTTCATAACTTTGATTTTTCGCATAATAATTAATTCTTGATTTTAATTCCGCCCAATTTGATATCAAATGATACATATGATAAACCACTTCTTTATCTCTTTCTGCATTCATATTCATAAAAAATATATATTTCACTTGATTTCGCTCCCAAAGAATATGATTTTTTAAACTTATAAAAGAAATAAACGGTGTATGATAATCATAGCGTGAGTGGAGACAAACAATATCGTTACCGACTTCATTACCTAGTTGATATATATTATTTACTAGTTTTTCAGCAGCCGTCTCTCCCCACATTCTTCCAAACATGGTCTTTAACCTTGCAATGATATCATTAGAACTTTTACAAGAACAATTATCATCATATAACGATCGTAAAAGATAGCGCTGAATCGAGCAATTTATATCATATTCACTTTTTAATAAAGACAAAATTTCTTTGTAATAAAACTCAACCTTTCCCTGTATATAAACAACAGGCACATTATTAGGTGTCATAACCGGAATGGTTGTTATAATAATATCATTGCTCTGAAAAGAGAAGTTTTCTAATTCAAAGACATCGCAAGTAATTATTTCATCGATAAACCCTTTAAAATTTTCATTTAGCGTATTTAATGTCATAATCATTTCCGGTCGTCCATATCCACTTACTAATATCAATCGTTTCTTAATTCGACTTTGATAACGATTTAACGCAAGATTAAAATACAATACTAAATAACTGAACTCATTATTATCAATTTTAATATTTAATTGTTCTTCGATTACATCAACTGCTTCAAGCGCAATTTCTACCGCAAACTGATAACGCCTGTTATTTTCTAATAACAAAGGATTTCGTAAAGTAAGCTGTAAGCGAATGCGTTCTGCCATAGAAGGTATATGCAGTCGCAAAAATTCATAAATTTCCATATCTTTATTCAAAGAAATCGCAAATCGGTTTTCTATGCGATGAAATATCTTCATTAACAAATTGTCCATGTAGGATAAATCTAATCTCCGTATATCCTCACTTCCCATTACACTTTTAGATAGTATGTGCATAGTTAAATAAATTATCTCATGTTCCGGAAAAACAACATGCATTTGTTCCTCCAACATATCTTTCAACTCTAAGGCCGCTTTATAAGCTTTATATTTTTTCATTCGTTCAATCAAATCTTCATTTAAAGTTACATATTGATAAAATTTGCAACGTCTTAGCTCAATAACGATGTGAATTACCATATTCTGCACAGAAACATCAGAAAAATGAATATTATATTTATTTAATACGTGCAGAAGGGCTTCACGAATATAACGAATCTCATTTTGATTGTATTCACTTGAAAACATAACATTATTTTGTACAAAAAAATCCTTCATGGAATCTTGGAAAAAGAAGTCATTGATACAAAGTCGCTTTTGAATTTCACTTCCATCTACCATAATACCATTGTTATTTGACTGAATAATCGTTAAATCATAGTTCGACATTAAATGTTTAACTTCTCGTATATCCAAAGCAATCGTGTTACGACTAACATAAAGCTCTTCCGCTAAATCATCTAATTTAATCGGATAATCTAAAGAAAGTAGTTTACGAATAATATAAACACTACGCTCCTTTTGGGTATGGGGAAATTGTTGAGGAGATGTATTTTGAATACGATAAGAAATAGGAAGAAAAGCCTCTTCATTCACAATGTGCAAACGATACCCAACTCCTCGCTTGATTTCCAAATGCGCACCATAAGCCTCGATTTCCATTTTTAATCCTTTAATAGCTGTTTTTATCGTTCGTACACTAATATCTAGCTTATCAGCTAATTCCTTACTGGTTACATAATCATCTGCCTCTCTTAATATGCGAATAATTGCTTTTACTCTCTCATTCAACATAATCATAAGTTCCCTCCCATAGCTTTATAAGTATTGATTCATTTCCAACCACTTCTTAACTCGTTTCATTCCCTCTTCCAATGTACTTCTCGGACAAGCAACATTTACACGTTGATATTTACTGTATGCCATACCAAATCCAATTCCTGCCTGCAATTCTACATGACCCTCATACTTTAGACGTTCTGCCATATCATCTGGCACATTATACGCTGTAAAATCTAACCAAGCGAGATAAGTTGCTTCAGGTATATCAAATTTTACAAGTGGCATATTTTCTTCAATAAATTGTTTTAAAAAAAGAAAATTCTCATAAATATACGAACAGCATTCCTCTCGCCACTGATCACCATATGTATAAGCTGCGATCAATGCTTCTATTCCAAAAATATTTACACTGGATAGACCATTTGCTTTTGCTACTCTAGCAAATTCTTTTTGCAATTCATGATTCTTTACAATTGCATACGATATCTTTAAACCAGCCAAATTAAATGTCTTTGTCGGTGATCCTAGAAGAATTAATCGATTCCAATATCTTTCATCACAACGATAGCTGCTTATATGCTTTTGATTTGGCATAATAATATCTGCATGTATTTCATCAGATACCACCCATACATTATAGCGTTCACAGATTTCCATAATGCTGTTAATTTCTTCCAATGTATGACATTGTCCAGTAGGATTATGTGGATTGCACATAATGAACATACGTATTTCCGGTTGTTCTTTCAGTTTTTGTTCAAAATCTTCTAGATCCATATAGTAATGTCCATTTTTATAACATAGCGGGTTAAAAACAACATCTCTGTTTAAGCTATACGGTGTATTAAAAAATGGAGGATAAACCGGATTCTGCACAATTACCTTCTCATGCTTTTGAACCAGCATATCAATTAGCGTATAAAATCCATAAACGACACCCGTATTAAGCACAATATCATCAGGTTCAACTTCAATGCCATGCTGCCGTTTTTCCCAATTGATAATTGCTGCATATAATTCTTCTGAAGGATCAGTATAGCCGTAGATTTGATGTTCAGCGCGCTTAATAATCGCCTCTTTAACTTCTGCTAAACAAGTAAAATCCATATCAGCTACCCATAAAGGTATAACATCTTCGATATGGTAACGATTTGCATAACGATCCCACTTTGTACAATTACTTCCTATACGTGAAATTGATTGATTAAAGTTATACATTTCTTTCTCCTTTATTTTCTTATAAATTCCTACAATGATAGAAAACATCACAAATGCTGTGATGTTTTCGTAGCTATAGTTTGTTAATCAGCTCCATCAAATCATCATCTGCATTATCCGGAACCTGTTTTCCTGTAAGCTTTACTCCTCTTCGATCTAGTTCTTTAAATTCATCTATTTCCTGAGCAGTTACATTAATGCTTTTCTTTACATTAACAGTCCCTTCACGAGCAGGAAGATTTCCTACATTAAGTTCCTTTATTTCTACTCCACCGTCCATCATGCGTAAAACATCACTAGGTCGGCGAACCACTAAAATAACCCGTTGCCCTTCATATTTTCCACTCACTAAATTTTTTGTAGCAGTTTCTACATTTAGCAAAGATGATTTTAAGCCGGCAGGAACTACCAAACGCAAGGCCGCCTTTTGTACATCATTATCATACATAGCATCATTCGCTACCATAATACGTGTTGCATTTACAGCATTACACCAATAAACTGCTACTTGACCATGTATTAATCGATCATCAATCCGAACATGAACTAAACCCTTTGTCATATACTTTTCCCCCTATTAACCTAAAATACCAACTACACTACAAACTATGCCTAATAGCATTACAAAGATAATTGCTTTAAAGCTTGACATTCCTTTTCGATTTAATAATGCATATACCAATCCCACTAGCAATACTGGAATTAACGCAGGCATAATTTGATCTAAAATACTTTGGAGCTCTAATGTTACATCTCCGCTTTTAAATACAAACGGAACATTTGCATTTATAACACTTGGAATAAGTGCACCAACTACTGTAAGACCTAAAATACTAGCAGCCTCCGTAATACGATTCATCTTATCTCCAAGATTAGAAATTATTTTTGTCCCTTCACGATATCCTATATGGATAAACGCTCCACGCATTGCTACTCGAATACAGCCCCAAATCAAATACATTATGATTCCGGCAGGATTTCCTTCCAATGCCATATATGAACCAATTGAGAATAAGATCGTATTTGCAATAACTCCAAACAATGTATCCCCTATACCAGCTAATGGACCCATTAACCCTGTTTTAATTGCAGAAACTGCCTCCAATGAATTGATTCCTTCTTTTTCTTCCATCGCAATGTCAATTCCAAGAATAATTTCAGCAAATTCTTGATGAGTATTAAAGAATTGCATGTGTGTATTTAATGCTTTTTTCAAATCATCAGGATCAGGATACAATTTACGCAAAATAGGAAGCATAGAGAAACAATATCCAAGTCCTTGCATTTTTTCATAATTCCATGCAGCTTCTCCAAGCAATAACCAACGATATCTAACCTTACTAATATCTTTTTTTGTAATACTACTCATCTTCGTCCACTCCTTCACCTACAACACTTAGTTCTTTTTCTCCGCTTCGACGATATGCCATCAATGCCAATGCTGCACCTACAAGTGCAACACCTAACATCGGTACACCAATATATGCAGATAGAACAAAACCAATCATCAAGTATGCAATATATTTTTTGGTTGGTAAATATTTCAATAAGATAGCAATACCTACAACCGGTAACAAGCCACCGGCAACCTTTAATCCGGAACCCAACCAATCAGGGAAATATGCTACAAAGCTTTCGACCAACTCGCTACCAAGTAGTAAACACAAGAATACCGGTATCGCTCTGGACAAGCCCCAACAGAAGATACCTAAGACATTCATCAATTCAATGCCTTTTGTATTACATGTTTCGATATAGCGATCTGCGCGATGTTGAAAGAATGTGTTTGCAAAACGAGCAAATACATCTAATTGTACAAGCAACATTCCTACCGGAACTGCTAAACCAATACCAAATTCAACACCTTTACCGGAAATTGTTCCAAGCGCCGTTCCGATTAAAGCAGCTGACATAAAATCCGGTAATGAAGAACCACCAAAATTGGATACTCCAAGTACCATCAACTGCAACGTAGCACCAACTGTTAATCCAAAGCTCAAATCACCCATTACCAATCCGGCAAAACAACCGGCAATCAAAGGTCTGTTTAATCCGAAATCCATATGAACCAAATCATTTATTGCTACAAAGGCATATGCCGATAACAATAGGATTTGTACAAAACTAATACTTTCCATAAAATTCTCCTTTACTCATCTTCTACATTACATTTACTTCTTATTAACTCTTCATTTACATTAATCACACTTTCTTTAGCGACTGATACAAGTGTATTTACAATATCAGAAAGATCTTGATTACGTTGTGCATATGCTTCCATAACCAATGGCAAACTAATTCCTGCTATTAAATAGCTTTTCTTTTCACTAGATAATAATTGTGTAATTGCACTTCTACATGGGGAACCACTGTAAATATCAACAAGAACCAAAAGCTCCGATTCGCTTTTCCAATTCACACTTTCTTTGATTTTCTTTTCTAACTTTTCACTTGAATCCCCATCCTCTAACGAACAATAGGAAAACTCCGGTTTTTCGCCTAGAATCATTTTCATTGTATTATAATATCCTTGAGCTAAAGCACCATGTGTTATCACTAATATTTCGTACAAGCATCTCTCTCCTCTCTATTCCACTTCATATATATGTTTTCTTATATTTACAATATCTTGCTTAGCAATATTATGCACAAGTTCACACAGCTCATCGATATTGTACATATTCTTTTCTCTATGGGCTGTTATCAACATAATAAGATTGATACCGCTTATAATTTCCACTCTTCCTCGTTTTAATGTTTGAATTGCTATACGTGTTGTAGTTGCTGTTAGCATATCTGTTAAAATCAATAAATCCTTCGAATGATCAAGTAATTTACTCAGTTTTTCTTGATAAACGACGATAGAATCTTCTTCATACAATCCGATAAATCCTATCGTTTCTGTTTGAGGTACAAACATTGCCGCAGTTTTAATCAGTTCGCGCCCTAAATTACCATGCGTCATTACCAAAATCTGAATCTCATTTGACATGATCCAATTCTCCTAAATCAATCAACTGTTCTTTTTCAGCAGGAATTTGGCGTATCTCCAGCTTTACCCCTCTATTTAGTAATCGCTTACATATGTCTATATCATGTTTATTTAATATAACAAAGCGATTTAAAATCAAAGAGTTATTATCCACTTTATTACGTAATCCACCAATATTAATAGAGTGAATCGATGGTAAAATCTCGTGAATTTGCCACATATCTGCAAAATTTTCCACAATTACCATAATACGATCATTGCATTCTAAAGCATCTAATAATACTCCTCGGCATTCGTGCATTTCATAAAACAATAATTCAACATTTTTAGGTTTTGCAAGATTTAAGGTTAGCTTAGTAAATTCATCATTCATTACCCCATCATTGATAATAAAAATCTTATCAATGTGGTAGAAAGAAGTCCAACTCTGAGCAACCTGTCCATGTAATAAACGATCATCGATACGTAATACTTTAATCATGTACATGCCTCCTCAAGTTTTGTTTCTATTCTTCTATTTTAGGATAAATTCATTTAAAGTGATATGTAAACATTTGCACTATATTCGTGCAATTTTTGTATTAACATCTCATTCGCTAATATAGCCGTGTGTACTTTCGATATAATTCATCATTTACACTTTGATCCGCATGCCCATTTAAGCTTACAAATACCGGTGCCTCTTTTCCTGCCTCCATGATATATTGTGCACTTAGTACACTAACTGCTTGTACAATGAATGCATTGGCTATGGAAGATGTTGGCATCATCAATGTATCCATGCCCTCCATTTTTAAACACGCATCTCCTAATACTCCACAGTTATCAATTACCACATCGGCTATATCCATTAGTTTCTGTTTACTTTTTGCTCGTGATGTCGTCGCACTTGAATGTGCCACACTTGTAATTGCTACTACCTTTGCTCCTTTTTCCTTAGCACATTGCGCTAATTCCACCGGATATGCATTGCGTCCCGAATTTGACGCAATTAACACTACATCTCCTTCCTGAATATGATAAAGCTCACATAAAATCTCTGCATATCCCGATAGCTTTTCAATATAAGAGCTTTTCGTAGGGTGTTCGGTCATCGTCAATTCACTTGTTAAAATCGGCACGGTAAATGCTAAGCCTCCTGCACGTCCGTAAAACTCTTCACTTACGGTATGAGAATGCCCACTGCCACTTACAAAGAATGTGTGATTGCTTATATACGCATCGGCAATAAGTCTTGCGCATTGCTTGATCGCATCTTCCTGTGTTTCCTGAATTTTTTTCACGACTGCATAGCCTTCTTCAAATACTTTTTGATACATAGCCTTCATCTCCTTTCAGCATTTTATCTATTACTATTGTAATATAGCATTTACAATATCACAATAATACAATTCATCATATCTTCTACGTTCACGTGCAACACTAAAAAAGCAGGCAAAGATAGTTTTACTAATCTATCTTTACCTGCTTTGTTCTTTACCCTTTAGATAAGATTTCTCCTATCATCTGATGTACGTTTTACTATTGTCTACTTTTCTTTTTCAACAACACAAGTCCCGCACCAGAAACAAGCAGAAGTAGCAATGTACTAGCGATACTTGTTGCATCTCCGGTATTCGTTTCATCTTTTGAATCTTCTTCCGGTTTGATAGGATCACTTGGTTTCTCAGGATCTATCGGTTTATTCGGATTCTTTGTTACCAAGCCATCACGTGCATCTCTAACCTTTTGCATCAACGCTTTCATTTGTTCATCGTTGATATCAGAAGTATCTTTAACTGCTTTTTCTAATTCTTTTCTAGCTGTTTCAAATACTTTCCAAGAATCTTCCGTATAATCATTTCTATTTAAAGAAGTTGTTTCATTCAACAATTTTTCTGCTTCTGTAGTATCTGCACGTTTTACCAATTTTTCTCTATGTTTATGAATTTCTTCAATTAGATTTTCGATTGCTTCATCAGATGCCGCATCTTTATCTGCCAATAATTCTTCCGCAGCTTTCAATGTATCTTTTGCAGCTTCCTTATACGCTTTGATAGATGTTTTCGTATAAGTCTTACTCAAATCTTCTTTTACAAGTGCTTCTAAACGGCTGAAATCAATACGATAGATAGAATCTGCCGTTCTTCCTTTCTTTATTCCGTAAGCTTCAAACTCTACGATATGATCGGAAGTACTTGTTTTATTATTATTACCATTCACATAAATGCGGATATAACGTGCTTTCGTTGGTTGATCTAAAACAATTTCCTTTCCAGCCGTTGTTTCCTGATACAAGTCATCATTTCCCTTGCCTAGTTTATGCACATTACCGGTTTTATCAGAATTATAAACAATCGTTTTATCTTTAAAATCCTTGTCCTTGCTTAAAGCAACAACCGTTGGTCCATAGGTTCTGCCATCTGCATAACGTGTCATATGCAGCTTATTCAATTCACATTCTGTTCCAAGATCAATTTCAACATACCGGGAATGACGCTTAGCATCACTAGTATCGCCCAATTCTAGGTAATTATTTTGATATGCTTTGTTACCATCATTTATATATGAGAATAAATATTCGCTATGTTCTTTCACTTCTTTTTGTTCGGTAACATCGTATGCGCTGATCTTTACTTCTTTGTTATTTGCACGCAACACTACATTGCCTTTTACATCTGCTTCATCAACATAATCGCTAACCTCATCAAAGGCTAATGCCTTATCCAATAACGTAATATATTCAACTTCACCCTGTAATCCATTTGCAAATATCAAATCACTCTTTGCAATCGTTGGATTCAGCTTTGTTTCGTCGTATGCTGAGGCTACCAATTCCCCGTCCATGTAAAGCTTCAACATTCCGTTTACTTCTTTTACCGCAGTGAATTGATGTTCTTTTCCATCGGCAATCTTACCCTTTGTTTCAGAAGTAACCGTGCCATCACTCTGTCGAGTCTTTTGTTCGTATTTAGAATTTAGTGTTACTCCGTTTAAGGTAAAGGTCAAATAACCTTCCACATCAATTCCAACAACATAGCTTCCCTCTTGTCGAAGTATTTCCGCATTTGTTGAAGTTGTTTTTATTTTTCCAGTTACACTGAAATCACCGCTTCCGTCAATAGAATATGCACTTCCTTTTTGAATTGCTTTTCCATCTAACGTACGCTTCACGATGCTATTAACGACATCATTTTCAAAATAATCATCTTTTGAAGTCTCTTTGGTTGTATTTCCGACAATGTCCTGCACACCATTTACATTTATCTTGATATCGCTGACATCTTTTAATTCTTCCTTTAAGGTCAGCTCTACGGTTCTTAGATCAGCCTTTAAGGCAACCTTTTCAACCTCATTGCCTTCCACTGTGAAGCTATCTGCTTTTGGCTCACGAATCGTTTCATCGAATTCTACTTCTACGACTTTACCATTACCATGAATAGACTTAACTGCAGCATTTGTTGTATCCTTTTTTCCATACTGCATGATCAATACTTCTTTTGGCTTTAAGGTAAAGGTTATTTTATCACCATAGGATAGCGGCTTATCACTTTGATATTTGGCTACATCTCCGATAACCACCTTACCATAAACATTTTCCATACCTTCATGAACACCAACTAAGCGATCATATGTCAATGTATAGGTTTGTTCTACATCTTTCGGATTGCGGATAGAAACAATCCCTTCATTACCATTCCAGCAGGAATATCCGTAAATATCTCCCTTTTCGGGATCTCCGCCGAACATTTTTGATTTTTGTAAAATATCAAAATTATCCTCGATCCAATTAGCTGCTTCTGCATTTACGTCCCACTTTTCATCATCAAACATGGAAGGACTGTAATAATATTCCCAGAAGGCAGTTCCACGTGTTCCAAGCATATACAAATGCTCACGTAATTCCTCATCAGTATAATTAATAGGCCTTCCCGGGCCACCACCTACATTATGAGCTGTTTTAGCATAAACAGGATCGTGGTTATAAAAATATTTACTTGGTAACTGCCATTGGCGATCATGGAAAAAATCATAATAATCACTATCGCGGTACGTAAGCATAGCCTCTTGATCTGTTGCGTTAAAGGAATAATTATATCCAGTATCACCAGTATTCTGCATCCAAACACTATTTACCCATTGTAAATGCCATGGACTTGGATTTACGAAAGAGGTCATATTGATCCATAAATCCTTATCCCCTCTTTGCTTTCGCATATTTTCAAACATATCTCCCCAACGCTCATAAGTTTCAGAGATTGTATAGAATGGAGAGCCGGTTACATGATAAGGGTTGGGATTCGTTTCAGGTTCAAATAACATACCGTCTAATTTCCAATAGTTAATATCGAACTTATCTTGATAATTAATAAAAATGTCATTCACCAATTTAGATAAATATCGAGCATCTGAAACATTTACATCCCATGATACACGATTAATAGAGCCAAGGTTATGTTGTTCAATCCAATTTGATATCGTATGTTGTGTCCCATTATAACCACCACGTGGACCTAGCCATAACCCAAAATTTGATCCTAATTGATGTGTTTGTAAAGTTGTATCATAAAATTCATTGGGAAATTTCTCATTGAAATCCCAAAATGAACTATAATTAGCCCATCCATCATCAACTACATAAGAATCCAACGGAGCAACTCCATGTTGAGTAAACCCTTTTTCAATTTCATAAAAACTATCTTTAATATTTTGAGAATTAATCTCATACATATAATCATACCATGAATTAAACTGTTGTCTAAAATCGGTTTTTGTAGCAATAGTTTCAATATACTCATAAAAATCTGCTTGAACAACACTATAATCACTACTTCTTGCGCTACCAACAACGCTATCCCAAGTAATTATATGACCTGCTTCATTATTTTTATTATAAGTAAAATATTCATCTTTTGCTAAAGATTTTCCAAAATGATATCGTATAAATCCATTATTATTACGGATTTTATTTTCTGTTTGTGGAAATTCACAGCCCCAATACATTGCCCCTATATAATATGGTTGCCCTAATTCCAAATAATCTCCTTTCATATTTGACATATCAGGATTATCAGTTTGTTCCGGAATCGTCCAATACTGATCTGGCACTAATACATCTTTACTGAAATTCATATTTTCAAGATCAATATAATCTATTTTAGCATTTTTTGCTTCTTTTTCAGGAACATTAATTTCTAAATGCTTTCGCATAAAAGAATCGCCATCTTTCATTGTGATGACTTCTTTAATTGTATATTCAACATTACGAATTACAATTGGCTCAAAAGTAAAGGTAAGCTTTTTAGTTTCCTTGTCTGTTTCAAAATCCGGTTCTTTTGCTAATAGTAGATCACTACTTTTAATAGTTGTATTTCCTATTTCCGGATAAATAATCTTATCACTAAAAAAATCAAACTCCGAACAGCATGCTACTTCTGGATCTGTTTCCCATTCCGGTTCGTACCCATTAACAAATTCAATACGAATAAATTGTGTAGTAATTGCTTCTTTGAAATTCACATAAGTTTCTTTTTTATTTTCAAAAGATCCACTTAAAACCGGTTCGGTAGACTTTTTTAATTCATCTAAACTATTTGCAATATAAATATTAAAATCTTTAACATGCCCACTTGCTGTTGGAGTGCCATCATCGTATACACGTAATTGATAACGCAAAGATTGTATCGTCTGAGCTTCTTTTAAATCAACGTAAATATTATGAGGAAAATTATGTTCTTCATCTGTAGCACTTTCTTCATACTTTGAATGGTAATATGTATTATTGTCCCCATCAAACATTTTGCTTGGATCTCCATTGCCATTCTCATTTGTCGCAACACTATCACTACTACTTTCCCATTTAGATGTATCTAATCTGTTCGTAGGATTTTTGATTGTACCTTCTGTACCATTGGGTAAAGTAGTAATAATAAATTCTTCACTACCCTCTTCCGGTGTCAAAACAGTTTTCATTGCTGTACGATAATTAGTAATATTATCCGTTTTCAGCTTCCCATCAATAACTTGAAATGTTCGTTTGATATATTCATTTCCAAATACATACTGTGTAGCATTCTTCTCTAATGATACGGGCGCTTTGTATTGCTCCTGTTGCTCTGCTGCCTGCACATAGGTTGAGCTTAAAGGCAAAATGCTTCCACAGCTCATGCACAATGCCATAAATGCTACTGCGCCTTTATAAATTCCTTTTTTCTTCATCTTCACTTGGACAAGGTATTCTCATTTGATTGGACGGAATTGCCTGCTCCTCCCTTTACGTTTCTTTCTTGCCCGTTGCAATTCCATTGTAAAACAATCATCATTTCGCTTTTATCAAAAGCACTCTTAAATAATCCGTTTTTTTCATTTCCTCCTTTTCAATTCTAACAATTACTACAAATATTATAAACGATACTGTATGCGTTTACAAATATATAATAGCATACCCCCCCCCCCACGATTTTTTGTACTTTTGCATATTTTTTTTATACTTTTCAACAAAATATACAAAAGAATGACACCGTACCTATACAAAAAGCTGCATAGTATCATAAAAGCCTATCATTTAAATGTATTTGAATGATATGCATAACAAGGACTACCTATTTAAAATGATATATAAAAAAGCGCGATTCTGCGCTTTATTTCATGATCTTACCCATTGCCAAACGAATATATACGGCAATCGGTATGACACTTATCCAAATAAAGATTTTCAAAAAGCTGGGATAAATCCACTCCCCAATCTCACATACCAACAGCATTCCCGCAATTAATAAATACAAATTTCCCATAAGCTTGCAAATCAGGGGAACATCAATCTCTTCTCGATGCTTTTTAGCACCCGGTACAAACACTAAGACATGATATTTCTTAATCGCAAGTGCCATGAGCGAAAATATCACGATTAGGCTGATAAGCAGGATATGCAGTTTCATTATACTTCTTCCTCTATTCCGCCTAATAGCTCTAAGATACGGTTCAAATCACTGTTCCCTTTATAATGAATCGTGATTTGTTTCTCGCTAACCTGTACCTTGGTTTGAAAACGATTTTGCAAGCGATTTTCCACGCTGGTTAAATTAACATCTTTTTCTTTCTTTACCGTTTGCGGCTTTGGTGTCTGAAGTGCCTTTACATAAGCTTCAATAGCACGTACGCTCATGCCTTCTTTGATAGCTTTTTGAGCAACCTCTTCCATTTGCTTTTCATCATTCAATGCCAACAAGGCGCGTACATGCCCCATGCTTAATTCACCATTTGTTACATGCTCCTGCACCTTTCTTGGAAGTCTTAGTAGACGTAACATATTCGCAACATGTTCTCGGGATTTTCCGATGCGCTTTGCAAGCTCCTCTTGGGTATAGCCAAGCTTTTTAATCAGCTTTTCATAGCCCTGTGCTTCCTCGATAGCATTCAAATCCTCACGTTGTATATTTTCCAACAAGGCAATTTCCATCATTTGCTGATCGTCAAAATCCATTAAAATTGCCGGTATGTTTTTTAATCCTGCAAGCTTAGCGGCACGTAAACGTCGCTCACCGGTAATCAATTCATAGCCCTTGATCGTTTTCTTAACTAAAATCGGAGTAAACACTCCATGCTGTTGAATGGATTGTGCTAATTCTTGGATTTTTTCATCATCGAAAACCTTGCGGGGCTGATATGGGTTCGGCTTTACTTCACTGACAGCGACTTCAAATTTTGCATCGCTATGTACTTCGCTTTTTCCCTGTTGGATATCCTCCAATACGGAATTGACATCTTCACCGAAAATCGCAGATAATCCTTTTCCAAGTCTTGGATTGCTTTCTTTCTTCGCCATAACTAGCCTCCTTATTTTGTTTTCTTATTCATTCTTTGTACCTCGCTGGCAAGTCCGGCATAGGCCTTTGCGCCCTCGCAGCGTACATCATATTCAAATACGGACATTCCTCTTGATGGCGCTTCACTCAACTTAACATTACGGGGTATGTAGTTCTTATATACTCTTTCTTTAAAGTGGCGGCGTACCTCCTGCTGTACCTCAACGCTCAGCTTTGTTCTGGCATCGTACATCGTCAATACAACACCTTCAATCACCAAATTCTTATTAAATAGCTGCTGTACCAAACGAATGGTTAATAACAGCTGTGTTACACCCTCTAAAGCATAATATTCACACTGCACCGGAATAATGACCGAATCAGCAGCGGTTAAAGCGTTCGTATTTAATAAGCCAAGAGATGGCGGACAGTCGATGATGATGAAATCATATTCGTCCTTTACCTTATCTAGCTTATTTTTCAACAGCTCTTCCTTACCGGCTTCAAATTTCACCATTTGCAAGTCTGCACCGGCAAGTGCGATATTGGCAGGAACGATATCAATCGGCGGAGAGGATAGCTTTTTACAAATATCGCTTACCTCATAATCCTCCATGATCAGATTATAAACAGATAGCTTGTCATCACCAACCTCAGCACCTACTCCTTGTGTAGCGTTTCCCTGTGGATCAAAGTCCACCAATAAAACACGGTTTCCCAAATAACCTAAGCCGGCTGCCAAATTGATGGAGGTTGTTGTTTTTCCGACACCGCCCTTCTGATTGGATACTGCAATTATTTTTCCCATCTTCATCGTCCTTTCTACTTCGGTATGCGAATGGTGATGATTACATCATCTTCAAGCTCTTCCTGTGATACCTTTGCATCGACACCGGCACGCTTTACCATTGCTACTGCCTGATGAATCGTATTAACGGCAATCTTTACATTCTTACTGATACCCTTCAGCATCACCTTTTTCTTTTCTTCTTTTGGTAGCTTTTCTTGCTTTACAGCCTTTTCCGTCTGTGAAACATTTAAGCCCTTTTTTACAATTGTATCTAACATCTTTTGCTGCTTATCACTATCCAAGCCCAACAGCGCACGTGCATGACGCTCTGTGATCTGATGTGCGGATACTGCATTTTGTATGTTTTCATCAAGCTGCAAAAGGCGAATCTTATTCGCAATCGCCGACTGTGATTTTCCTACTCGCAAAGCCAGCTCCGATTGATTGACACCGGTAAAACGCATAATATCGACATAGGATTTTGCTTCTTCGATCGCACTTAGATTTTCACGCTGAATATTCTCTACAAGTGCCATCTCCGCCATTTGAATATCATTGGCGTCCATAATTACGACCGGTACTTCCACCATACCATTCATCTTCATCGCACGATATCTTCGCTCACCGGCAATGATCTGATAGCCGTTCTCTGTTTTACGTACACTAATCGGTTGAATCAAACCATTTTCACGAATGGATTGGGCTAACTCCATTAGTGCTTCATCGTTAAATTCGATACGTGGCTGATAGGGATTAGGTTCTATCTGATCAATGGTAACCATTTTCGTTTCTCTCATACTACTCTCCTTTATAAAGGGTTCTTCTTTATCTTCGCAAATGCTCTTGGATAGCATTTCGGTGTTTTCTTAACCTTCGCAAATCCAAAGTTGATACGCTTTGAACCATCGCTCAAGGTTTTTTCATCACGCTGTGCCAGTCTACAGCCGAGAATCTCGATTGCATGCTTAGCATTTTCATATTCCTCATCGCCGTTTGCACCCTTGAGCGCTAAAAACGTTCCGTTTAGCTTTACCAAGGGAATACACAGCTCTGATAACATTGGCAAATTCGCTACAGCTCTGGCACTTACGATATCAAAGCTTTCCCGATGCTCCTTGGCATAATCCTCCGCTCGTGCATGCACAAGCACTACGTCCTTCAACCCCAGTTTTTCACATAAGGCATTTAAAAAAGTGATTCGCTTTCCCAAGGTTTCTACGATTGTAACCTTTAGCTGCGGATATACGATTTTTAATGGGATACTGGGAAAACCGGCTCCCGCTCCCACATCACAAAAGCTTCCGTTTATTTCCATATCAAAAGAGGGCAACAGACTATCCAAAAAATGTTTTTCGTAAATTTCATCAATTTCCGTAATAGCGGTTAAATTCATTTTTTTGTTCCATTCCACAAGCATCTGCGCATACTCATCAAACTGCTGTTGCTGCTGATCATTTAATACAATTCCTTGCTTGCCCAACGCATCAAAAAAATCCTGTTTATAAAACTGCTTTGTCATGATATCCCTCCAGTATTTTATATTATACCAAACTTACCCTTTGAAATGAATATTTACTTTTGTTTTTCCCCTACATCACCCCATACATTACAATCATTTTTACATAGTAAAGAAAGGGGTGAGTAGATGTTTTTCTTTCTTTTCGCTTTGATTATCGCCTATTTGGTATATGTATTGTTAATATATCCAAGCCGCTGCTGCCAAAAATGCAAACGACGAAGATAACCTAAAAAAGATAGTTAAAAGCAAGCTTATTGCATATTCCCTTATCTTTGTGTTTATTATCTCTTATAAATTTTATGGTACTTGAGCTTTCATAACACAAATTTCAATATTCATTCAAAAATAGCGAGGCATTTGTTTAATCCATTTCTGCCTCGCTTGTTTATGCTATTCAATTTTACCAACAATATCCTTATCTTTGCATGCGATATCTCATCGGATTGCAATACATCGGATACCTTTATCTATCTTATGACGATTATTTCAGACAATTTTTTTACATTTGTATGTTACAGGTTCACTCGCCTATTTTCCTTTCTTCATCTGAAATATCTATGAACTCATCTCTATGATAACCGATTGTATGTATTTCTAATATTTTGTATTTTTCGATTACTTGTATTTTGTTTTTTCATCGGTTATACGAATGACTTTCAACATCAGCTTCTGTCTTTCCTTTACCTAGTTAGCAATTCCTCACCAGATATCACTTCCTTTTGTCTTTTCCAACAGTCGCTAGATGTATTTTCATCATTTGATCGATATGGCTTTGCTTCCTAATACATGAGCCTCTTGCACCGACTTTTCTTTAGGCATCTTCACTTCGATGGTTTCCACACCGTATGTTTTATGGTCCGCTATTATTATGATTATTTCCCTTTCATTCATTCCTTTACAAGAAATGCTTTCACGTATGAATGAAATAATCTAGCCTCTAAAACTTCCCATTTTCTCACCGCTCTCTTTCTTTACACCTTTATTATAGTCCATCATGTGAAATTGTAAAGCGTTATGGAAAAATTGGTAGATTTTTGGAAAAATCGGTTATCTCAGGCGTACATACTTCCGTATTTGTTCACTTACCTCGTTTTTTCTCGCT
>ENA-OPSO01000371-OPSO01000371.1-human-gut-metagenome-genome-assembly--contig:-NODE-371-length-21216-cov-11.042437_pt1 | contig 21216 bp, 10 predicted proteins | sample MGYA00241455_ERZ501902 | MGnify/ENA primary metagenome ERZ501902 (study PRJEB25962, sample SAMEA2042405) | human gut metagenome | biome: human gut; feature: human-associated habitat; material: faeces...
AAGTGTCCCTTACCGTGCATCCTCTAAACTTTACCTATTGAAACTTTCTACCTTAAAAATATCCTTATTCCTGTATCAAATCTACTGCATAGTTCGCACGTTTACCTGACGGGAACATACCGCTCAAGAACAATACCTGATCCGGTGACTGGGTAGCAGCTTTCAGCACATCTTCCAAATCATTTACTGATTTGACAGGTTGTCCATTTGCCTTCAGGATGATGAAGCCTTTACGGATACCGGCAGCTTTCATTTTACCGTCTGTCACACCTGTGACTTCCACACCATATCCCAAGTTCAATTGTCTCTTCAATTCCTGAGGAACTTCACGGAACGCTGCGCCCAAGATATCCATGCCCGCACTCTTCACCACTTTCGTTGTTCCCTGTGCATTTTTCAAAGTCATCTCGATATCCTTTTCTTTCTTGTCACGCAACACCTTGACGGTTACTTTGTCACCCGGACGGTGTTTAGCCAACCCTTCCTGCAACTCTGCAAAGTTCTTCACACGTTTTCCGTCAATACCGATAATGACATCGTCCACTTCCAAGTTACCAGCCGCAGAACCTCCATCAATCACCTCAGCTATCAGCACACCATCGATAGCACCCAGTTCCTTCACTTTCTTCTTGATTTCTTCCGGCATCATCTGCTGGTCATCATTAATCGGAGTACCCTTGATACCCAATACCGCACGCTGAACGGTTCCGTATTCTTTCAAATCGGCTATTACCTTTTTCATAATACTGGTAGGGATGGCAAAACCGTATCCGGAATAAGCTCCTGTCGGTGAATAAAGCACCGAGTTGATACCTACCAACTCTCCTTTTGCATTGACCAATGCCCCACCACTGTTACCTTGGTTAATAGCTGCATCCGTCTGGATGAATGATTCCACACCTTGATTATATACGCCCAAAGAACGTGCCTTGGCACTCACAATACCGGCGGTTACTGTAGATGTCATATTAAACGGATTACCTACAGCCAATACCCACTCGCCCACTTTCAAAGCCTCCGAATCGCCTACGGGAATAGTGGGAAGTTCATCCGCTTCAATTTTAACCAACGCTAAATCCGTGCTGGGATCTGTGCCGATTACACGTCCTTTATATTCACGTCCGTCATTCAGTTTGACACTGATCACATCAGCATTATCAATTACATGGTTATTCGTTACAATATATCCATCTTTCGAGATGATCACTCCGGAACCGAATCCCACTCTTTCAGGAGTCTGCACCTGACGCTGCTGACCGCCGCCTCTGCCATTCCCAAAAATATCACCAAAGAAATCATAGAACGGATCACGAACGGTAACTGTCTGAGTTTTTGATTCTTGAGTTGACTTTATATGAACTACTGCATGCACTGAATTTTCCGCTGCCTGAGTCAAATCCACCGGTTGCATTTGGGTGGCGTCCAGCGCGGCAAGTCTTGTATTCGGATTTTGTTGGAACACATCATTAAAGGCCACGCTTTTGTTTGGCTCGGGTTTCAACATAGAATAAGTCGTTACTCCTGCTACACCTGCGCTGACTGCTACAATTGCTGCTGCGCCTAGTACCATTTTAGTTGCTTGTTTCATAACTTAATATCTATTAATTTGTTAATTTCAAGTTTGGTTTAACATTTCTGACGCTAATGTAATGACAAATATTGTACGGTTGTACCGTTTGTCAGAGATTTTTTTCCTCTTTTAACACAGATAGATAAGCACTTAACAGGGGTTAACCGCAGAATCTGCCAAATTTGCATTCATTATCAATAGCTGACAGACAGCAAGATGACACAGGATACAACTTGCCTCATAGATAGTTATGTCTTGCAGGAAATACTTGCCTCCCGCTGGAATACATCCATATACACCCCTATAAAAGGGCATGTCCGTGACCGGTCTTTCTAACTTTACTTTTTCAACTGGTTCAATACCCTTCTCGCACTATCCGAAAGAACAACAACAGCTCCTGCCAAAATAGCAGTATCTTTAATGACCAGACGGCCGGCGCCCGTCAGCAGAGGGAACCCCTGTTCGCCACTTCCCAAATCGGGGACCCACACCTCAGGCGTTGTCACAAGGAAAGACAAAGTGCCCAGTGTCATGACAATAGCCAGTCCGGCCCCTACCAAACCGATTTTTGGAGAGAAGATACCTAAAAACGTCAAGATACCGATTCCCATAATCAAAATACCCAATCCATGAGAAAACCCATAAGTATTGTTCTCTTCATGCCACTGGTGCTTCGCTTCATCGAATTCGCCTTCTTTCAGCTTATATTCTTTATATTCAGGAGCGTCCTTGGTATAAAAGAAACTCATAAAGGGACTGTTCGCCACAAAAGGCACAATTCCTTCGGCTTCATAATTCCAGAATTTCAGACCGCCAATCCATACAAAAATTACAAGGATTGCCACACGGATAAGATTGATACCCAGTTTTTGGGCAGATGCTGCTATTGTTAAAAACGCAACAAACAGAGATTTTAATTTTGTCATCATTGCTTTCATTATTAAAAGATTTAACTTCCTGGTGCAAAGGTCGGCAGTTTTCCCTCTCCAGTAAATGGCAATTCCCCCATATAGGTTGGCAATTATTCCCGTTTCTCTCTTTTCCGGTATTCCGAAAGGCTCTCCTTGTTCATTTTCTTAAAGAACCGGCTAAATGTAGCCAAATCCTCAAATCCCAGAATCTCACTGATTTCCTTCGCACTCTTGCCCGTATAAAGCAACAGGCGCTTGGCTTCCGCATCCACGCGTTCATGAATGACACGCAAAGGAGAAGAAAGCCTGTAAAGGGAAAAGAGATTGGAAATGGTCTTGGGAGAACGACACAACATATCAGCATAATCCTGCACTTGCTTCTTCTCCTTAAAATGACTGTCAACCAGCACATAAAACTGACGAATCACATCAAACGTGTTCTCACGCCCCGGGTCTACATCAAACATTTCACGGGCTATGCGGGTACAAGTGATAATGAAACGTTTCAGAATAATACGCAACATTTCTTCCTGCAAGTTGTCTTGTATTTCACACTCCCCTCTGAAAATATCGACAATACTGTCAAGACGGGCCGACTGGGAAGGCGAAAGCTTCAAACGCATGACACGGGAAGAACCGTTAAACAGGAATCCGTTACAAGACACCTCGCTGTCATGCCCGTAAATACAATAAAAGTTACTATTGAATAAAAAAGTGAGGTATTCACCGTCCACTCCCCTTATCTGCACATGATGCAAAGGAGTGAGCGAAATCATTTCCTCTTTTTCCAGATGCATCACCACATGATCCACTTCCACATCCAGCGTTCCATGCCGCACCCATATAAATTTATAAAGACTCCCGTCACGTTGCAAAAAGGAGTTTTCATGGAAACAGGAAGTCATTGCTATATTTCCATTCAATTTAGTACTTAAGTGATATTCCATAACTACCTTAAAATAAGATGAGGGGATAAATATAAAGCTATTTCTTCAGATATAAAAGAGATAACGCAAAAGATATTTCTCATCCTCCCTCTTTTCCTGCCTTTCACCGGCATTTTAAATCATTGCCATATAAGTTGGCCAAAGTTCCCGTTTAAAATGTTCACACCTGGACATACAGGAAGTTCCCCACTTCAGTGCGTTTCTTTTAATATTTGTTAAACATTTATTTTTCTTCGTCCACTCCCTGATTTAATAGTACATTTGTTTCATCACAAGCATCAGAGCGATATATTTAAAGAAGAGTAGAAAACAATAATGGATAAAAATCGTAGGAGAATCCGTATAGGCTATATTCAATGGCTGCTGATATATACCTATATATGTACCATCTTCTCATTCACCTGTGAAGCTGCCAATGCACAGGATCGTACCGGGAACGAAGAATATGTGCTGATTTTAAACAGCTATAACGAATCTTCTCCATGGAGCAACAGCATTACCACCCCCATTGTCCATAAACTAGCCGGAACCAAAAATATAGACGCCTACATAGAACATCTGAATTTATTCATGGTAGGCGATTCTGCTAAAATAGAAAAGTTTTCAGAAACACTTTCCTCAAGATATGGCTCCACCCCTCCCCGTCTATTGGTATTTGTAGGAAGCATGAGTCTGATTTTCAGAGAAGAGATACAAGCTTTATGGGGTACCGTACCTACTATTGTCTGCGGGGCAGACCCCTATGTGTATCCTGAAATATTCTACAGGCAGAGAGATACAGTCACTCCCAAAGAAAAGACACACATGAGCGAACTGGCCCAAGAATACAATTTCACCTACATGCATACCCCTATCTATCTGGAAGAAAGTGTGGAACTGATGCTGCAAATGATTCCCGGCATGAAAAGACTCATCTTTTTGGGAGACGGGATTTATCCAAATCCCGAATATGACCAACGACTGCGGGAATTGATCCAAACAAAATATCCGCAACTGGAATATAAATACATCTCTTCACGCACCAATACTCTGCACCAGTTATATAATGCTGTACGTAAGGCAGACAAGACTACAGGCATTCTGGTATCCACTTGGTTCACCGAATCCTTCACCTCGGACAGCTTTCTGATAAACGCTTACAGAAGCATTTCCAGCATCTCCGCCCCTCTTTTCACCATCCGCTATGCAGGTATGGACGACGGAGGTATGGTAGGAGGATACATGTACAATGAACAAGCCTTCACCAAGCAATTATTGAAAACAATTGACGACATCCTCGGTGGAAAAAGAGCCAGTGACATTCCTTTCTATGAGCCTCAGGAAGCACACCCCACCTTCAACTATACCAGACTCATAAATAAAGGGCTCGACCCCAAGCGATGCCCCGATGACACCATTTTCTATGACAAGCCTGTCCACTTTCTGAACAAATACAAATGGTTTATCCTGATTGTGCTCATGGCCTTCGCACTGATGGCTGTAACACAACAAAAACGCATTCAGATGCTGAAAGTCCTGAGACGAGCCCAACAAAATGAAATAGAAACAAACGCACAATATATCAACCTGGTGGATAATATGCCGATTCTTTACATGAAGGAACAAGTAATATGGGATAAAGAAGGAAATATTATAGACAGCATTTATCAGGATGTCAACCGTTATTTCGAACGATGTTTTTTTAAAAAATCCGATATAATAGGGAAAAGGGCCTCCGAAATCTTTCCCGAATCTTTACCGGAATTCACCCATTTCATGAGTATCACCTTGAAAGAAAAGAAATCGATCACATTCCCATATTATTTTAAAACCGTCAACACCTTCTATGATGTTGTCCTGAATTGCTCCACCGAACCGGATATGGTCGATGTGTTCTGCATGGACAGCACCGAGTTGCACAATGCACAGCAAATGCTAAGCGCCACGAACCATAAACTTTCCATGGCACTGGAAGTAGCCAACATTGTACCTTGGAAATGGAACTTGAAAGACCATACCATCTTGTGCGACCTTAACCGCCCCATTGCCATGGCAGCCATGCCGGGCAGCATCAGCGAAGATCAGTTGAGCGTATCGGACAAACAATATTTCGCCAAAATTATCAAAGAAGACCGTCCACGCGTGATACAGGCCTACCGCGACCTGGCAGACGGAAAAATAGAGAAAGTGAAAGAAGAGTACCGTGTACTGGCCAATGATGGAAAACATTGGAAAATAGACTGGGTAGAAGCACAAGCAGCCGTAGAAACAAGAGACAAAAACGGAAAGCCGCTGACTTTAGTCGGTTCCTCACTGATTATCAACGAACGGAAAACAATGGAAAACGAACTGCTTTCAGCCAAGGACCGCGCGGAAGAATCCAACCGGCTGAAGTCCGCTTTCCTTGCCAATATGAGCCACGAAATACGCACTCCGCTAAATGCTATCATCGGTTTCTCAAACATCCTTGCTACTGCAGAAGAGGAACAGGAAAAACAGGAATATATCAATATCATTGAAAGTAACAATACGTTACTGCTGCAATTAATCAGCGACATACTGGACTTATCGAAAATAGAGGCCGGCACACTGGATTTCAGTTATTCCAACGTGGAACTGAATGATATCCTTTCCGAAATAGAGAGCGTGGTCCGTTACCGGACGGAAACCTGTGGCATTCAACTGATTGCACACAAAGGACTCCCCTCTTGCCCCATAAAGACAGAAAAGAACCGCCTGATGCAAGTTTTGAATAATTTGCTGAACAACGCCAGCAAGTTTACCTCACAAGGAAGCATCACCTTCGGCTACAAACTATGCGGCAGAGAACTTTATTTCTATGTTAAAGATACCGGTTGCGGCATTCCAGCCGACAAAGTGAACTCCATATTCGGACGTTTCGTCAAACTGAACTCTTTTGTACAGGGTACAGGACTGGGATTATCCATTTGCCAGACGATTGTAGAGCACATGGGAGGACACATAGGCGTAGAATCAGAGGAAGAAAAAGGATCCACTTTCTGGTTCACCATTCCCTACCAGCCCGCTGATGTGGATAACAAAAAGGAAGACAAACATCAGCCCATCTCCGTGCAGAAAGACAAGCTGACCATTCTAGTTGCCGAAGACAATGAGAGTAATTACCGGCTGTTCCAATCTATCTTGAAACGAGAATATAACCTGGTTCATGCTTGGGATGGAAAAGAGGCGGTCAATTTGTATAAACTCCATAATCCTCAGATAATTCTGATGGATATCAATATGCCGGTGATGGATGGCTATGAGGCCACCCGAGAAATACGAAAACTATCCTTGGATGTGCCTATCATCGCCGTTACCGCTTTCGCCTATGCCAGTGATGAACAACGGGTTATGGAAAATGGCTTCGACGGCTATATGGCCAAGCCCATCAGCGCCCCACAACTGAGACAACAGATTGCTGCCATATTACAGAAACGCATTATCTTATTATAACCTCCGCTTCTTCCATTATATCCGGCTGAAATCCAATGTAGAAACCGGTTTGAATCCGCAACTATAAACAAGAAAACGACCGAAAGCGCCACAAGGATGGGGAATTAAAGATGATTATAACATAAATGCAGAGTTAATTCATCGCTTCAGCTCCATTAAGTCTTTTTTTCAGTACCATTAAAGCATTTCTTACGGTTACCTTTTACAGACTACGACAGTAGTCCGTATGTTTCACTACGGCAGACCGTACAGTCCACTGTAGCAGACTGTACGGTCCACTGCCGAAGACTATAGTAACAGTCCGCACAAAAAGACTTAACAGTCCGCATGACAAGACCTGATATACCCGACAAAAAGTATTAACCCCCATACCTAAAAAAAACTCCCCCTTGCTCACCTTCACAGGCTATGCAAGAGGGAGATTCTACACTAACTCTTAACCTAATAAATAAACGACAAAATCATTCTTTATATCTTAAGGCTCCGGCTGGCAGTTTCTCACCTTTCTCACCAAAGCTCTTCAATGCGTTTTCCGATTCAATGGTTACTTTACTTTCATCCAGCATTCTCCGGTCAAGGCCGAACACGTCTATAAAGAAATCATAAACCGCATTCCGCTTGTTCGGACCGAAATCATGACGTTCTTGCGGCAAATGTACATTGCTCACCTTGTCCGTCGCACCATAAAAACCGTAGATGCGTTGCAAGTAAGGATATTCCAAACGAGGAACCGTGGCTGTCCAGTCTCCTCCGTCGGAAACCACCAGCATGGGACGCGGAGCAAACAGGGCGGCCAGTTCCGCATTGCAAGTTCCTCCACCTGCCAGCTGGATGGGCTTGCCACTTTCACACGGGCAACCGCCATCAAAGTGAGAAGCCAGACTGACCACAGGGGCAGCAGCTGTAAAACGGTCGTCCAAAACGGTAAGCAACACCGTCTGCGTTCCTCCGCCGGAACCACCGTTCACGCCGATGCGTGCAGGATCTATATCTTTACGATTTGCCAGCATATCATCCAGTATCAGCAATCCGTTCATAGCCTGAATGGTGTGCGCATCACTGGTATGGTGCGCTTCCGCACCCACCTGCAAGGCGGATTCACCCCATCCATACAAGTCATAATCCACACAAATAGCCCCCATACGCGCCAATGTAGCCATACGTTGCTGTTGGTCCTTCCGGTAACGTCCCTGTCCAAAATGGCCATTGGGGCAAATAATAAGTGCATGTTTACCTTTGGAACGCGGTGCATAAACCGAACCGCAAACATAAAGCCCCGGCAAGGTCTCCAATGCAAAATTCTGCACGGTATATCCATCGAATTTCCGTACTTTCGAGAGAATAGGCTTTGCATCCTTCACTGTTCCTTTCAGCATATCATCCAATCCCAGACGTTGGCGCACTTCCTTTCGGAGTATCTCCCTGCGCTGTTCCCACTGATCTTTATCAGTATACAAGCCACTAAGATATGACAACATTTTTTCTCCATCAACATCCGTGCGGCGTGCATACTCGTATGGTTTCAACTTGTACACGGTATCACTTTGCTTCACGAATTTATAATCGAAAGGAGAAAGCACATTGGTCAAGGTTTCTTCCAATGAATAGGGACGGATACGGAAATCGGCATACGGAAGGATACGCCCCACCGTATCAATATCATACTTCAAGCGGACCTGGAAACGGGCGGCAACGTCATTCAACACATCGGATAACGGACGTGCGAACCGGGTTTCATAAGTTTGTGCAGACACAGCGGAAAAAGAGAGTGCCGCCATGCACAAAAGCATCTGTTTTTTCATCGGGCAGTCTATTTTATTTCTTTACCATCCACATACACATCATCCAGCACCAAGTCCTTACAATCTTCAAAGACACAGCGTTGCTTGGCATTCTGAATATACACATCACGCATCACAATACCGGTAATAGGCGCTTCGGGCAGGCCCACCACCATAATGGGGGTATTCACATCACGGACCGTCACACCCGAAACATAGATGTTACGAAATTCCGGAGTGCGGTCACTCTTCGGTTCGGCAGGCATCTTGCTATATTTCAGATTGAGAACAATAGCTTCTTTCTTGATATTACTCATCACAATATTGCTTACACGGATATCCTCCACAATGCCTCCGCGGCCACGAGTGGATTTCAGACGAATCCCTCGGTCTGTACCATCAAAGACACAATTGCTGATGGTCACTTTCTTCACTCCCCCACTCATCTCGCTGCCGATAACCACACCACCGTGTCCGCTCAACATGGTGCAATTGGTAATGGTGATATTCTCGCAAGGAACGCCCAGTTTACGCGCTTGCAAGTCACGTCCGGATTTGATGGTGATGCAGTCATCGCCTACCGAAATGTGGCAGTCACTGATGTGTACATTCTTACAAGACTCGGGGTTGATGCCATCCGTGTTGGGGGAAGGCACATTGTGGATGGTAATGCCTTTAATAGTCACATTGTCGCAAAATTCAGGATTTACAGTCCAGAAGGGAGAGTTGATAATCTTCACGCCCTCTACCCGTACATTCTTACAACGGATGGGATGTATGAAAGGAGGACGGAAAAAGCGACGGTCCAGTGTGCCATGCCAGTCTTCATTGGTTTCAGCGTAAAGGGCTTTCAGGTCGTTTTCCTTCTCGAACATGGGCTGGTACTTGTTGATGTTTCTCTTGCCGTTATCTCTAAGGTCTACCAGTACACGGAAAAATTCAGTCCACCATGCCTTACCTTGTCCATCCAGAGTTCCTTCTCCCTTGATGGTAATATTTTCTGCATCCACGGCGTAAATCAACGGTTGGAAACTTTTCATCATGATTCCCTCGTGACGCACTTCCACATAAGGGAGGAAGTCGTCAAAGTTCTCCGAGAATTTCAAGGTGGCTCCTGCTTCCAATTCTAATGTAATATTACTTTTCATGTGGATGGAACCGGTGAGATAAGTTCCTGCGGGGAAAAAGAGTGTTCCGCCACCATTGGCATTCAAGCGGTCGATGGTAGAATTAATCAATGCCGTGTTTAATTTCCGGCCTTGTATATCGGCACCGGCTTGCTGCATATCCACACGCTCGGCATGCAGAAAAGACAAACTGCAAACACATAGCAACAGACTTAAAAAGGTACGTTTATTCATATCGTTCATTAGTTGATTTTAGTTTTACCAAACACCCCAGGGGGCTTTTCCTATGAAAGCTGCGTTTATTTCTTAAAAGAATAAGTTCCGCTTTCCACTATCTTCGGCTCTTTCTCATCGGGAAGGAATACGCGTGCCGTACACCCTACAGGTATCGTTACTTTCAATGTAAAGACTCCATTCTCGCGTGTCCAGTCTACTGCAACCTTTCCATAGAGAGTTTCAGTCGAAGCCCGGACGTATGTCAAATCGCCTACCGGACGGGGACGTATTTCTATTTCCTTCATTCCCGGTTTTCCCTCAACGGTGCGGATACCCGCCAGCGAGTTGAAGAACCATTCATCAATCTGCCCCATCATAAAGTGATTCCACGAAGAACCTTGTCGCGGATCCCATTGCTCGGTCAGCGTGGTAGCTCCAAATTTCAGTTGGAAACCATACCCCGGGGCCTCTTCATGGTTATGCATGGTGTACATCAGCTCATTCAGTCCGTTACGGGCTAGTGTCTGGAACAAATAACGATTTCCCACATCACCAGTAGTCAGCCGGTTACCATGACGTTTTATATCCGCTACCAAGTTATCAAGTACCGCCTGTTTATCTTCGGCAGGAACCATTCCGAGAAACAACGGCAGGGCATTACTGCACTGACTTCCCGTACCATACTGACGAGTATCCTTATGATAAAACTCCCGATGGAATGCTTTATTAATTTCTTCACCCAAATGAGTGTAATATGCTACATCATACCTATTATCCAGCATACGTGCCGCCTCCACCAAATAGCGAACAACCATATAATAATGGGCGGTAGCTACTAAAGGAACAGGCGTATTACGAGAAAATCCGGCCCGGAAATCTCCATAATCATACCAATCGCCCAGTCCGAAAGAAACGATTCCATCATTGGCACGGGTAGTCATATAATCAATGTAACGGCGCATTCCGTTATAGTATTTTCTAATCAATGAATCATCCCCATACGTTTCATAATACATGAAAGGCAATACCACAAAGGTACATCCCCATTCGGGAGATTCGGCAAAAGCATCCATACCGGGACCCTCGAACACCACATATTCCGGAGCAGTGGTAGGAACCGCGCCATTGGCATGCTGTGCATCGGCTATGTTCTGAAGAGTCTGAGGAAGAAAGCCTGTCAAATCATAATTGTAAAGCAAACCGGGACCACACAAATGATCTTGTTCCAACCAACCCAGTTTCTCGCGATGAGGACAATCGGTAAACACGGACTGCATATTGCTTCGCACCGCCTTCTCTATCAGCCGATGGGCCTCATTGAATATACGATTGGAACATTGGAATGTGGATACCTTAGGAGCCGAATTATAAACAAAGCACGATTGTATCTTCTGGATCACCGGAAGATGCAAGGTGTTTTTTTGCCCTTTCAGCACAGCGCCTTCCACCTGAATATACCGGAAACCATAGTAAGAAAAACGAGGATGCCAAGTTTCCACTCCTTCCCCTTTCAGGGTATATTCATAATAATGTTGTCTGCCGGTCTGACGCTGATTGCAAGCTCCTTCATCCGTCAGGGATTCGGATACAAGCAGAGTTATTTTCTGCCCTTTCTTTCCACGGACGGTAATTTCGGGGAAACCGGCCAGGTTCTGTCCCATATCCAGCACAAAGGCAGACGGATCTACTGTCCGTTTGGTTGACTTGCAGGCAGCTGTTATCTGTTCAGCGGTGAGCTTGGTCACTTTCCGGATATCATAACGCTCCATAATCTTCACCGGTTGCGCTATCTGCGGACGAAGCACCCCTTTGGGGGCTTCCTGAATCACGACAGGACGCCAATCCTGCTCTTTAAAACCGAACATGTTCCAGCCTTTCTGCTCACGGCGAGCGTCATAATCTTCTCCGCCATAGATGCAATTGAACAGTACGGGACTGAAATCGTACTTCCAGTCCTTTCCGGAAACAATCGTTTCACTGGTTCCGTCTTCATAATTCACCACCATCCGGAAACGAAGCGTGGGAGCGCCGAAACTGATTTGCAGTTTACGATAGCGGCCGCCTTGCACATTGTAAAATCCATTTCCCAGCAGGACTCCGATAGCGTTACCGCCTTTCTTCACTTGCGAGGTGACATCATAAGTATTATAATAGACACTTTTGTCATAGTCGCTCCAAAGGGGGGCAAATTCGCTGTCTCCCACTTTTTCTCCATTCAGCGAAAATTCATAAAAGCCCAAGCCACATACATACGCTGTGGCGTCTTTCACTTTCTTTGCCACATGGAACTCGCGACGCAGATAAATACTTTTCTTTGCCAAAGTATCCACAGCAGCCCAAGCGGCCTTTGCCTCAGGCTTTTTCAGCTCACTGCCATGATATTTCCGGCCTTCGGGTATGCGGGCATCCTTACGGGTAATGGCCCCAATCCATTCACTGCCGGCGAAAGCTGCTTCGGAAGTCAGGATACTGAAATCAGAGGGGGCACTCCATGCCGAAGGCGTATCAGCCTCATCCCAGACACGGACACGCCAAGTATAATGCCTGTCCTTCTCCAAGGCCGCATCCGCACAAGAAACCAACTGGCTTCGAGCGGATTTTACTTTGCCGCTGTTCCAGACTACTTTTCCTGCCCATACATCCCGAACCTCTATCTCATAAGCAGTCTGCCGCGTGCCATTTTCCGGCGAACTCATCTGCCATCCCAAACGAGGGGCATCAGAGATGGTCACTCTTCCTTCGCGCATCTCACACGTCAGGCGAGTAATAGTTATGTCTTTCGCCTGCACGGAGAAAGACATAACTAACAAAGCGGCTATTAAGAATTTTCTGTAATTCATTTTTCTTTCAACAGTCTATTTATTATCTTAAGACATCCCCTTTATTCAAAATTATAGCACATTCTCACAAAGAACACGGGTCAATGTATCGGCATGTCCTACTTCCTTTCCATCCACATAGATATGCAGACCTTTTCCACGCTGGTAACGGCTGCCGTCCTTATCCCACAAAATAGTGAGGTTACGGCCATGATACAACACATTATCCAAACAGAAATAATCCCATTTTCCTTCGGGAATCAACGGATTCACCTCCACTGTGTTATCCATGCGCGGACGGAGTCCTATCAAACCGGTAATCATCAAATCATTAAAAGTAGAATGATTGTAATAACGGCTGCGTTCCTGATCCCCTTTCAACCAATAACCGGTTACCTCATCCAGATACTCGCCGATGTAGGGACGCCCACGATGATGTTGCGACTCCACATAGCGTTCCATTTGATGGAAATACACGCTGTCTGTCAATACAGTCTGAGGATAATTATTCATGAAATTGGCCATTGCAGTCAAAGTCTGTGCAGATGCAAACGGCCAGATGGCCCCATCCCATTCACACTTACCTACGCCATGCGTACGGAACTCAGGATGACGGCGCTCGGCAGTGGTAAGTCCGTAAGGTGCGGAAAAACCTTTCTCGTCCATCACTTCCTTCCATGCCACATCGTATTGGGAAGAAGCATCCGGCAAATTGAAATACCAAGGGATATAGCCGATAGCCTCGCGTACCTCGGCGGACGCATCTCCACGCATCGTTTCAAAGAAATGGTGGTCTGTGTTCCACAACTTATCCTGTACCAACGTTTTAATGGAGTCGGCTTTCAATCCATATTTCATGGCCATGCCCTCATCTCCTGTCATGATGCCGATAAGAGAGAGCGCTTTGGCGTTGCCATACATATAACTGTTGATAGTAGGACGGGCATATTGCTTACGACGACCTCCACTGATAGATTCCTCCATGCCATCCTGCACATCTCCCTGCCAGTAAAGTCCATTGGACAGGCGGTTTGTCTTTTCCCAACGGGCATATTCCGCTTCCAAATCCTTTACCATATCCAACAAGAATTCCTTGTTTCCATCGACCATGTAACGTCCCAGTACCGCATCCGCATTCCACGAGCTAAACTTGGTCATTTTGGCCATCGGGCCTCCTTCGTTACCCCGATACCAAGTATGGATAATCTGATTCAAGTATTCCGGGTTACGCAACCAGCGGCTCTCATAAATATGATGACCGATGGCACAAGCTATCAGATTGTATTTATCGGCATACGAACGGTTTACCAAGAATTCGGTCATACCATAGCCCACCGGAGTTTCCTTGATGTGCTTGCGCAGCGTCCACCAACGATAATAATACATTTCCTCGAAGTTCTTTTGAGAGCACTCGAAAAGAGGTATGTTTTCTTCCATCCATTGAGATGCGCGGGCATTGGGAACAGCCTGGGCTATATTCTCATCCTCCATGCTGTTGAAATAATCCACGTAGGGCTTGAAATCCTTATATTTCAAGAAAGCCGCACCGGCATCCTTATCAGCAGAAGTCGTCTTGAAATTGGCTATACGATAGGTGCACAAAGGTTCTTGCTCACCTGCATTCGGCAGAATGCCATACCAGTCTGCCGGGGTATCCACCGTAGGATAAGTCCGTTGCGCTCCGGTGCGGAACATCACTCTTTCAATGGCCGGAACGGGAGCAAAGAACATACGTTGTCCTGCTTTCTTTCCATCCACGTAAACGGTTACCATACGGTTAGCAACAGAAAGCTCCACTTCTACCTTATACGTCTTGCCCGGTTCATACTTCAACAAATTACCAAACCGCGCACCTCCTTTGGCACGGAAAAGTCCGTCGGAAGTCAATTCCAAACGAGAACAGGCAATACCGTTTTCATCTAGGAATTCTATTTGCAAAAGGCCCTTATCGTTCTGCTCCGCCATCAGTTCGAAAGAAACTTTAAGCTCTTTTGTAGCAGGTATCTTACGCTCCACACGGGCATAATCGAACAAATCCTTATCTTGCAGCACCAACCATTTTCCATCCAATGATACGGGAGCCCACTGCAAAGAATACAAATTCCAGTCGGTCAGTTCATTCAAATCTTTATAGTTGGCAAAATTATCGTCAGCATGTGCACTGGCATGTGCGCGGACGGGCACAGGGATATGAGAAACCCACATGTCCTCCTTGTTCACACTGTAAGTCACCCACAAATCACCATCGGGAGGAGTTCCGTTACCTTCCTGAATACCCCGTACATACTGAGGCCCGAATGATTTATAATTACCTCCGTAACGCATCGGTGTAATTTCGCCATGCACCAAATTCAAGGTCGTATATTCCAGCCCGTCCTTACTGAGCGAGATAGCCAGCGGCCAACGGAACTCGGAAGGATTATACACCGTGGCGTATGTACCGTCACTCAAACGCTGCCCCCAAATCTTCGCATTACTGTTAACAAAGCCTTTCGCACGTTCCACCGGTTGCGCCCACGTATTTCCACCATCCTCGCTGATGGAAGTCAGGGCATGTTTCCACAAGCTTACCAAACGACCGTCGGGCAAAGTATAGTCACAATACGCTTTGTATTCTTTGTGTAAAGGAATCAACGGGTCATTACGATCAGCTTCCTCCACCCACTGCATACGGTAACGAGGATTGTCCAGAATCTCCTGACAGGCTTTTACAAATTCCTTGTCTTTGCTGCGTTTAAAATAAGGATAGGATGTATTCTTTTCATTAAACGCATGGTTATAGTAAATGAAATAAATGGGACCGAACGAACCGTCTTTCTTAATCTCGCGAACCACACGGCCTATTCCGTTCCCGTCATTCGGGTCATCTTTCTTGTCCAGAGCTACGCCATAGTTTCCCATAGCTATCAATCTGCCGCTTTTTGATACATAGAAGCCTACACGCTGATGCATGATGGCATCCAGATCTTTCGCCTTGTCTGTGCGTCCGGGCTTGGTATAGCCATCGGGAACCCGGTAGATAGGGAAAAGAGTCACCGGATTTGTCCAGTGGTATCCATCTTTTGAAGTCATCAGGAAAGTCTGTGAGGGAGGAATATGCTCGTCTGATGGATCGGAAAGATAATGCATATAGAATTGTCCGTTCCAATAAGCCAACATGGACTGATGATTGTATGTCCATCCATTGCCGTTATCGGGTGCAGGATGTTCCCGGTTGGCGCGCATCACCTGAATATTGTGTACTCCTACCACAGGTGATAATTGTCCGTCATGATAGGTAGGGTTAGACAGCTCTGTGCCTGTATAGTGTACTCTATCTTGAGCCGACACCGAAAGTGCCAGCGAACAGGCTGCTGCAAAGGTAAAAAGTTGTTTCAGTTCCATTTATTTACTTCTATGTTGTTTTTCCATCTATTAAAATGAGGTTTCTCTTCAGCTTGATTGGCCTGCAAACAAGCAAAGCTCTACAAAATTACGAATTTCTTCGTTTCCCGATAAAAGCTCCGGGCTTTAAAAAAAGACGAAAGCACAAAGCAAATGTACTCTATAAAATAATGCTATTTATAAAAAACGTCTTTTTGTTAAGGAATTTGCATAAAAGAAGCTTTTTTACTATCTTAGCAGCATGAAGTTAACAGTTTGATAACTTTTCTACGAGAAATATGTTATTTATAGTATTCACTTTTTTAACAACCGTTTGCTTATGAAACAAAAGAATAAGATGTTATCCACCCATGGCATTAAAACACTATTCGAAACCCGATTAACCCAACTCACTTCATTGGCTTCAGAAAGCCAGGATGAAACAGCTTTCAAAAACAAGCTGAACGATTATCTATTATCTGGTCCTATTTACAATCCTGCTGCCGCAAGGCAAATTAAAAGACTGATAGATAACGATGGAAAAACCATTTACGAAGCCTCTACAGAACAGGAGATTAAAATAGAAACCATCTCACTGCTTTGGAAGTTTTTAACGAATAGTATCATCAATGAAGAGATTTCCGTTGATTTATGGATTGACCTGTATCACCAGTTTGACCGGCTTTATCACGAAGAGGAGGAACTACCTGATGAAAAACAAGTGCAACAATGGATGAAACGCTGGCCCAGCGGACTGAATGAGGATGTCCGGGCTATCCGCCGACAAAACAAAGAGCGTATTATCTCCCTTCTTATCCAGAAAATAGAAAACAGACACACGCCCTCCAGCCGCTATCTTTTTCCCGAAGGAAGCACGGAAGAGGACAAACGCCAGCTGGTCTGCCAATGGTGGAACGAAGCCCGTTTTCATCTGGCAATGGCCATAAAAAGCCCTACCGAACTGAACCGAATGCTAGGCAACTCCCTATCCGAAGAGACCTTGCAGCTTTATCACAAAGCACGCAAGAAAGGAATGCCTGTCTTTATCACCCCTTACTATCTGTCTTTGTTGAATCCTACGGGGAAAGGATATGATGATACAGCCATACGAAGCTATATTCTGTACTCTCCCCAACTGGTGGAAACATACGGTAACATCCACGCATGGGAAAAAGAAGATGCTGTGGAGGACGGAAAGCCTAACGCTGCAGGATGGCTGCTGCCGGACGGACACAACATTCACCGCCGTTATCCCGATGTGGCCATTCTTATCCCCGACTCGATGGGACGTGCATGCGGCGGCCTGTGTGCATCCTGCCAGCGCATGTACGACTTCCAAAGTGAACTTCAACTTCGAGGAATTGAAACCGAAAGAGAGCTGGGACAAGAGGTTGAGAAAACTGATGGAATATTTCGAGAACGACACTCAGCTCAGGGATATCCTGATTACGGGAGGCGATGCATTGATGAGCCAGAACAAGACCTTGCGCAATATATTGGAAGCCGTCTACAAAATGGCTGTCCGCAAACGAAACGCAAACCTGCACCGCGCCGAAGGAGAGAAATATGCGGAACTGCAACGAGTACGCCTGGGCAGCCGGCTCCCGGTATATCTGCCCATGCGAATCAATGACGAACTATTGGATATCTTACGTGAGTTCAAAGAAAAGGCATCTGCCGTAGGGGTCAGACAATTTCTGATTCAAACGCATTTCCAGACTCCACTGGAAGTAACACCCGAAGCGCGTGAAGCTATCCGCAAGATACTGGCAGCCGGGTGGACTATCACCAACCAGCTAGTATATAATGTGGCGGCTTCCCGTCGCGGACATACCGCCAAGCTGCGCAAAGTATTGAACGGATTGGGTGTATTGTGTTACTACACTTTCTCGGTAAAAGGTTTTGAAGAGAACTATGCGGTATTCACACCGAACAGCCGTTCCTTACAGGAGAAAGAAGAGGAAAAAAGATGGGGAAAACTTTCCGCAGAGCAAGAAAAGGAGTTTTTGAACCTGTTGAGAAACTGTAAAGACCGTGCGGCAGCCGTACAGCGTTTCTGCACCTTCCATCAGATTCCTTTCGTAGCAACAGACCGCAGCGTACTGAACCTGCCGGGTATAGGCAAGAGCATGACTTTCGTAACTATCGGTATGACAAAAGAGGGAAAACGGATACTGGAATTTGACCATGACCCAACCCGCCAGCATAGTCCGATTATTCATCAGATGGAAAAAATATACATCAAGGAAAACAAGTCTATCTGGCAATATATGCTGCAATTGCAGGAAATGGGCGAGAAGAAAGAAGAATATGCCAGTCTGTGGAAATATATGGAAGGAGAAACAGAACACCGCTTTCCCTTATATAATTATCCCGATCCGGGATTCCGGATTACAGAAAAGTATAGTCACTTGTCAGTAGTTGGTAATAAATCAATCTGTTAATTTGTCAATGTGACAATGTGCTAATGTGCCATGCGGAACAAAGCGTACCCCATTGACATATTAGCACATTGACAAATCAGCAGATTATTCAATTCGTAATCTTGATCCCCACAAAATACGTTCTAGGCTGTGTAGGCCCATAAAAATAACCCGAGTCACGATAACCACCTTTGTCCAAATCCTTTTGGAAAGCATTAAAAATATTCTGTACTCCACCGTTTAACTGCAATTTGATATGGTCATTCAATACAAATGTGTAATTCAGTTTCACATTCAAATCAAAGAAATCAGGAGTATGCACCATTTCATCTTTAGCGATATATTGTCCTATATATTCCTCGGGCAACTCTGTCGGTGCGAAATGCGGCACATGCATCCGGCCTGTGTACACACCGGACAAGGAGCAGTCGAAATTCTTGAACGGAGCAGATGTCAATGTGAAATAACCGTAATAGTCAGGAGTACGGGGCATCCGCTTCACCGGCGCTACCTCAGGATTCTCACTCCATGCCTCCAGCTCGGTATATTCGCTGCGCTGCACCGTGAAGCCCACCTGTAAAGCCGCATCACGTCCATGTGCAATCTTTCCGTCCAGATTCACGCCATACACACGTGCCCCGTTACCGTTGCGACGCTCCTTCACCTTGTTACCGTTCTCGTCATGGCCCATATCCTCCAGAACAAACACGTCATCCAATCCGGTATAGAACCCTTCCAATAACAAATTGGTCTGGAAATGACCGATATTCGCCGTCCAGTCAATGGAGCCGCTGATGCTGTTGGAATGCTCCGGTTTCAGCCCTTCCGCCAACTTGATAAGCACGCCCTCACCTCCTACTGCGGTAACATGCAAATCCTCATCGTATGCCTGCGGCGCACGGAAACCGGTAGACCAGGTAATACGTGCCTGTAGTTTGTCACTCGGTTTGTAGAGCAGGTTCAGACGGGGGCTGAAGATAGGATTGTCAATCAGGTTATGGTCATCCAGACGGAACCCGGCCAGGAATACAAACTGATTCATTTTCCATTCGTTCTGCACAAAAGCGCTGGCAATACGCACATCCTGTTTCATATCACGGTGATAACCGGTCATAACATCGTGCAGGGAGTTGTTCTGATACTCCAACCCGGCGGTAAAAGTAGCAGGAGAGAATAAAACTTTCTCAAAATTACCCACATACATGCCACCTGCCACCCAAGTCAGGTCTTTCGTCTTTCCGTATGCATTCGCATCCTGTTGCGCACCATAATAACTGTTACGGTCGGTATGCTGGATGGAAGAATAGAAAGAAAGCTTATGCTTGTATTCTTTCCAAAACAGATCATAACTCAATCCGCCACTATTGATGACATGCTTAGTCTGTTCGGTGATATCCGTTTCGTGCGGCTGCAAATCAAATTTATTCCCTCCGCGACGGAACTCATTCGTGGTATGATATTCCAGACTGATACGGCTGAACTGCGTAGGACGGTAATAGGTACGCAGCCCGAACGTATTCATGTTCAGCTTTCCCAACTCCGAGAAACCGTCCCCGTCCGCATCATACGGATTACGGTTCCGATAAGACTGATACAAAGCGATGCCATATGTATTGTCTTTTGACACCAAAGAGGCGTTGGCTCCCATATACTGTTCCCACACCTTGCCGTTCATATTGGACATTGTTGAAGAAACTTGAAATGAATTGTTGATGGGGTCTTTCGTGATGATATTGATGGTTCCGCCCACTGCATTAGCACCAAACAAGGCCGACCCTCCTCCGCGGACAACCTCTACACGCTCTATCATATTCACCGGAATCTGCTCCAAGCCATATACACCGGACAGAGCACTGACTACCGGACGGCTATTGATAAGAATTTGCGAATAAGGTCCTTCCAGCCCATTGATACGTACTTGAGGGAAGCCGCAGTTCTGGCAGTTGTTCTCCACACGCAGCCCCGACTGGTAATTCAAGGATTTAGCCAAATCGGTAGAGTTCACCGATTCGAACAGCTTGGCATTCATCACATTGACTACCACCGGAGCCACCTTGCGACTTGTCTCATTGCGATTGGCCGATACAACCACCTCGTCCGTCATAATACTTTCATCACTCATCAAAAAATGAACATCTACCGTGAAGTCGTTACTGACGGTCACTTTCTTTTCCTGTGTCTCATAGCCCAGTAGCTGAACCCTCAATGTGTACTTTCCTGCCGGAACCTTCTTGAAACGGAACTCACCGTCCTCGTTACTCACCGTACCCTGCCCGGTTTCCACAATCAATATGGCAGCATACGGAAGGCTGTTCTCCGTGCCTTTTTCCACTACATGACCTGAAATCACATTGCCTTCCTTCACAGGATTTACATCTTCTGCATACGCATTGATACCCGCACTCATCACCATGAGCACGAGTAACAGAATATATTGTTTCATCTATTTTTTTTCTATTACTAAAATGTTTCGGTTTATTCAATAAAGAATGTGTGTAGCCCTATGGCAAAAACACATTCCCATCTGTTAAAGGGATTGCCCGAATGTATTCCATCAACAGATATACCTTTGTTTCAGCAATGAAAAGGAGGAGCGCGCAAATGGA
>ENA-OPSO01000415-OPSO01000415.1-human-gut-metagenome-genome-assembly--contig:-NODE-415-length-19600-cov-2.125966_pt1 | contig 19600 bp, 16 predicted proteins | sample MGYA00241455_ERZ501902 | MGnify/ENA primary metagenome ERZ501902 (study PRJEB25962, sample SAMEA2042405) | human gut metagenome | biome: human gut; feature: human-associated habitat; material: faeces...
GAATAACCTTTTCTTACAAAAATGTTTGAAACGTGTTCAAAATGTAAGACAAATCGATGGTTCAAGTCTTTTGTTTCTTTTATACTATGCTTGTAAATAAGGAGGAAATCACTATGGGCTTATTAAAAGTAAAAAATATTAAGAAAATATATGCTACACGTTTTGGAAATCAGAAGGTAGAAGCACTGAAAAATGTATCTCTTGAAGTAGAGCAAGGAGAATATGTAGCAATTATGGGAGAATCCGGCAGTGGAAAAACGACACTGTTGAATATCTTGGCTGCACTTGACAAACCAACCAGCGGCGAGATTTTGTTAAATGGAAAAAATATTGTAGAAATCAGCGATAAAGATATTTCGGCTTTCCGACGGGATCATTTAGGATTTGTATTCCAAGACTTTAACTTATTGGATACTTTTTCTTTAAAAGATAATATTTTCTTGCCATTGGTGTTATCTAGAAAAAGCTATAAAGAAATGGAAAAGCGAATGGCACCACTTGCTGATGATTTAGGAATTAGTGATATATTGGGAAAATATCCATACGAGGTGTCCGGTGGTCAAAAGCAAAGATGTGCAGTAGCAAGAGCCTTAATCACACAGCCGGAGCTGATTCTAGCTGATGAGCCAACAGGGGCGCTTGATTCCAAGTCAACGAATGATTTATTAACACTGTTTAATAAAATCAATGAAAACGGACAAACCATCATTATGGTTACTCATTCGACATTAGCTGCCAGTCATGCCAGTCGAGTGTTATTTATTAAAGACGGAGAGGTTTTCCATCAGATTTATAAAGGTGATAAAACCAATGAAGAGATGTATCAAAACATTTCCGATACCTTGACATTGTTAACAACAGGTGGTGTTAGCAATGAATAAGCTTTTTTACCCTAGGCTTGCGATTACAAATATAAAAAAGAATAGCAAAACCTATTTTCCTTTTCTGTTGACATGCATTGTAACGATTGCTTTATTTTATGATATATGCTCATTAGCCGGTAACAGTGGCTTGGATTCAATGCCGGGCTCTGCCGAAATGCGAATGATGCTGATGCTTGGTACGTATGTGGTAGGCTTTTTTGCAATTATCTTTTTGTTTTACACAAATAGCTTCTTGATGAAACGTAGAAAAAAAGAATTTGGATTATTTACTATTTTAGGAATGGAAAAACGTCATGTAGCTTTCATCATAGCTTATGAAACATTGATAACGGCATTGATTAGTCTTGTTTTTGGATTTTTGATCGGAATTTCTTTAGATAAGCTTTTATTTATGGCGATAGGAAAGATGTTTGATGCTGATATAACTCTTGGATTTTATATTTCCTCAAGTGCTATGAAATCCTCACTGGTTTTGTTTGGACTTATCTTTTTGTTTATGTATTTGAATTCTATTCGACAAATTAAACTTGCCAATCCAATCGAGCTTCTACATAGTACAGAATATGGAGAAAAAGAGCCTAAATCGAAATGGATCATGACTATTTTAGGAATCGTGTGTTTATTGATAGGATACTATATTTCTTTAACAACCCAAAATCCGATTACAGCGATGATACTATTCTTTTGTGCGGTTATCTTAGTTATTATCGGTACCTATTTGTTATTCACAGCAGGAAGTGTAACGCTATTAAAAGCATTAAAAAAGAATAAACGATATTTCTATCAGCCAACACATTTTATTAGTGTTTCAGGTATGGTTTATCGTATGAAACAAAATGCAGCCGGACTTGCGAATATTTGTGTTTTATCAACAATGGTGTTGGTAATGATTTCTACGACCTTTTGCTTATGGATTGGGATTGATGATTTAATAAAGCAAAGATATCCAAGAGAAGTGATTGCTTATACCCATGCCAATGAAGAGGATATACAAACCATTCGCAAGGTATCGAATCAATTGTTGAAGGAAAAAGGACTTGAAAAAGAAAATGTATTGGATTATAGATATGTTGAATTTTCCGGATATCAGCAAGAACAATTTATTAAAACGGATAGAAATAATACCTATGCCAATATGACAAATGATATTTGTACGGTATTAGTAACAGATTTAGAGGATTTTAATCGTAATATGAATACGCATTACACCCTTGATGATAATGAGATATTGTTGTATGCAAATAGAACAGTATTTGAATATGATGAATTTGAGGTATTTGATTATAAATTTAAAATCAAAGAGCAGGTTGAGGAGTTCATGGGGAATGGCAATTCGGCAGCAAATGTCGCATCAGGATATTTTATCGTTGTAAAAGATGAGGCAATCGTCAATGATATTTATCGACTGCAAAAGGAAGTATATGGGGATTATGCTTCGAACTTATATAATTATTATGGATTTGATATAGATGCATCGGATACTGCAATCGAGGATTATTCTCATACATTGGTGAAAAAGCTAGGAAATGTCGGACTTGAGGGCTATGATGTTGAATGTAGAACAATTAGCTATGCGGGATTTATTGCATTGTACGGAGGATTTTTATTCATCGGTATTTTCTTAAGTATTTTATTTATCATGGCTACAATTTTGATTATTTACTATAAGCAAATTACGGAAGGCTATGAAGATAAAGAACGATTTGAAATCATGCAGAAGGTAGGAATGGATCACAAGCTTGTAAAAAAATCAATCAATTCACAGGTCCTAACGGTATTCTTTTTACCACTAGTTACAGCGGTTATTCATTTGGCATTTGCATTTCCGATTGTAAGTAAGCTGTTATCTATGCTGATGTTATCGGATATTGAGTTATTCATTTATTGCACAGTTGGGTGTATCGGAGTATTTACGATTGTTTATATTTTGATTTATTCAATTACTGCGAAGTCGTATTATTCTATTGTTAAGAGAGATTAAATCTAGTGATTTTACGCTTTAGGAAATTAAATTATAAATATATAAAAAACGAATAGAATGAAACCAGATACTAGAATCTTAAATGGCATTATGTGTCTTTCTGATAGAAAAAATAGTTTTAAGATGATAACTTCTAAATTAGTGAAATAAAAAGAATCTCTCATCTAAATAGTCTTTAGAAAGAGATTCTTTTTTACATTGTAATCACATCATTTATTTTTTAGCCTCATCAGATTGCACAGTATAAATGAATTTTACATCACTTTGAATGTCATTATTAACTTTTGTAAATGTTTTGTATTCGTCTGATAATTGAATTAAACGATCAGCTTTATCACCTGCATTTTTTAGTATCGTAGAAAGAGAGGAAATATTTTGAATACCGTCTTTATCAAATTGCAGCATTCCTTTCTGTAAAGCAACTGCACCATCTGCCAACTTACCGATTGCTTGCTTGATTTGGGTGTTTGCTTGATAAAGTGTATTTGTGGATTGATTCATAAATACAAGTGCATTATTTACTTTTGTACTTCCATCACTTAACTGTTTTGAACCAGCAACAAACTGCTTTAATAGATTAGGAAGATTAGCAGTCTGTTTTTGAATCATAGCTAAGCCTTGTTTTAATTGCTCATTACCTTTACTGAATTCATTGATAGCACTATTTAATCCGCTTATAACACTCTCATTCATTTGTTTAGATAACACATTTAATTCATTCATATCTTGTGCGATTACTGCGAGCTTTGCCTCTAAGATATTCATGCCTTGTGCTAACTGCTGAAGGTTATTGGTAAGCTCTTGGATTTGGGTGTCCAATTGAGCTTTAATATTTTGCAGAGTAGCTTTTTGTTCTTCTTGTGTTTCTTTTGCAATCGCTGTTTCTAGCTGTTGGGAAATTCCTATAAAGGATTGGACACGAGTTTGTAATTGCACCTGTAATTGTTTCATGCTGCTTTGTAAAGCTAGCAGCTCTTGTTGTTGTGTGGTTAAGTCCGTTTGTAAAGCATTTAGCTTTTTATTGATTTCGCTATTTGGATCGCTGCTAACTTCCACACTTTGCTTTAAAGTCGCAATACCTTGATCCAGTGCTTGTGTTGCACTGCTTAAAGAAGAAAGCTTATCTAACAAAGTAGTAATGGATTGAAAAGATTCGCTTTGCTTTGCTAAAGTTTGAATTCCTTGATCAAGTGTTTGATATTGTTTGGCAAGGGTACCTGTTCCTTCTAACAGCTTAGCGATGCCACTATCAAATTGACGATAGCTAAAAGATAACTGATTACTTCCTGATGCCAATTCACCGCTGCCATTTACTAATTGGGAAGAAGCGTTTTGTAATGTTTGTAGTTGTGAACTGATATCATTAAAGCGACTATCAAAATCAAGATCACTTTCTTCTAATAGTTTCGGTGTAGCCATTGCATAGATTGGCAGAGATTCGAATTTTTCGGTGTTATAACGAATGGTGATTGTATCAAAATCTTTTAACAATGCATTCTTATCAAGGCTTTCATATAACCCGGGAGCTGCTACTGCAACGATTGCATTGCTTTTACCATTGGAGACAACTTTTCCGTTTGTTACCTGTATTTCACTATTGCCATCGGTTGGTAAAACAGAAGCAAGTGTTACAACAAAGGGAGTATATAAATCTTCATGTTTATCTAAGTTTTCTAAATGAATTTTGATTTCGACAGTACCTTTCTTTCCTTTTAGTTTTTGAGGAGTTATTGACTCTCCATTTAAGGAATAGCTAATGTTCATTTTTATAGGTAATTCTTTAGAAGAGGTACCTTCATAATAAATGTCATGTCCTTGGTTATCCCAAACAAGAGTTTCACCATTTTGTTTGAAGTTTTCATCACCATTCACATTTTGAATGTTTTTAAGATTGCTGATATCACGAATTTGTTTTTCACCATCGGCCTTTAGCTGATCTCCGACAATGACTTCTTTTAAAGATCCGTTTTCGTGTAATGTTATATATACGGTTTCATCTTTTTCATAAGCATATACCGGTGTTATAAGACTGCCTGCCATACCTGCACATAAGGATAATGTTATAAGTGTTTTATATTGCTTTTTCATGCTTGTTTACCTCCTTTAAAACCCTTGGTTGTTTTTAATACAATTTTATCAAATACGATTAACAACGCTGGTAAAATAATCATAACGGTGCCCATAGAAATGATTGCTCCTCTGGATAATAGGGTACAAATAGATGCAATCATATCCAATTTTGAAATAAAGCCTACACCACAGGTTGCTGCAAAGAAACAAAGCGCACTGACAAAGATAGAATCACAGCTTTCCTTTAAGGCATCGCCAACCGCTTGCTTTTTCTCCACGCCGCTTTTTCGTAAATTTAAATAATTGTTCGTTAATAAAATAGCATAATCAATCGTAGCGCCTAACTGAATGGTGCCTATAACGATGGAAGCGATGAATGGTAGTGTCGTTCCTAAATAAAAGGAAATCGCCATATTTGCCATAATCGCAAATTCAATAACCGCAACTAAGATAATCGGTAATAAGAAGGATTTTAAAACAAAAATCATAATAATCAGGATTACCGCGATTGAAATAGAATTTACAACTTGGAAATCATGATCGGCAATTTCTACCATATCCTTCATCAATGCACCTTCACCGGCAACGATGCCATGAGCATCATAGCGTTTTACGATTTTATTAACCTCATCAATCTGAGCATTTAATTCATTGGTGGCAGTTTCATAAGTGGAATTGATTAAGATTGCTTGATAATCTCCGTTTTGATAGATGCTTCGAATGGATTGCGGAAGCATGCTTTCACTAATTCCATATTCAGAGAATAAAGCACTGCTTAATGTCATATCAATACCATCTAGTGCATTTAGCTCCTTACTTAATTGTTCGATTTCAGAAGGCTTTAAGGAATCATCTACTAAAATGATTGATGGGCTGACAATATGATAGGTTTCTTTTAATTCTTCATTGGCTATACTTGAGGAAAGATCATCGGGTAGTGATTTATTTAAATTGTAATATACCTCTGTATTGGCATTTCCATAAAGTGCAGGAACACATAAAATTATAAATACCAATAAAATTTTACGGTAATGTTTAACAGTAAAATCACTGATACGCGAAATAGAAGGCAGCCATTTTACATGTGCTGTTTTTTGTAATAGGGGATCAAACAGTAATAAATATGCCGGGAAAATGACAAGTACACTGAAGATTCCGAAAATAACACCCTTCGCCATAACAAGTCCGATATCAGCTCCTAAGGTTAAGGACATCGTACAAAGCGTTAGAAAACCGGCAATAGTAGTAAAGGAACTGCCTGCAACCGATAAGGTGGTTTCCTGAATAGCAGCACTCATAGCTTCGTTGTTTGTTGCGTACAATTGCTTTGATTTTTCATATTTGTGATAAAGAAAAATCGAAAAATCGGTTGTAACACCCAATTGCAAAACGGCACTGATAGCTTTGGTAATATAGGAAATTTCTCCTAGAAAATAATTTGTTCCCATATTATAAAGAATAGCTAAACCGATATTTCCTAATAGTAACAAAGGGGCAAGCCAAGAATCTAAGGAAAGCATTAAAACAATCAGGCATAAGACAACCGCAGCAGCGATGTAAATCAAGATTTCCTGATCTGCAATTTGCTGTGTATCAAGTACCATGGCAGACATTCCGCCGATTTTACAATGTTTGTCGGTTATGGAACGCATTTGCTCTACGGCTGCCAAGGTTTCATCAGATGAGATGGAATCGTGGAAGGTAACAAGCATGAGCTGAGAATCTCCCTTACTTACCTTTTCCGCAATGTTTTTCGGAAGCATTTGAATAGGGAAGGTGGTACCGGTAATATCACTGACGGATATTGCTTTTTCTACTCCTTCAATCGTTTTGAATTCTTCCTCTAAGGCAAGAATTTCTTTGGGTTTCATTCCATCAACAATTACTGTTGAAAAGGAACCCATATTGAAATCTTCTGTTAGAATATCCTGACCTTTCATTGTTTCGATATCATCTGGTAAATAGACAAGGATATCATAGTTGATTTTTGTTGCTTGCATGCCAAGTACAGCGGGAATTAGAGCAAACAGGCTGCACAAGACAATGAATAACTTATGTTTACAAATAAAAGATGCAACTTTTTTCATTCTTCTCCTCCTTTTCTGACCATTGGTCATTAGGTATTCTATTACTAAAATGACCAATAGTCAATAGTCTACTCATATAAAATTGACGATACGTCATTTATGTGATAAAGTTAGCATAAAGTAGGGTGATAAAGCTATGTTAGAAAAAGAAGAAAAAACTAAAGTAAGTTTAAAAAAGGAGGATAAAAAGCAGCGATTATTAGATGCAGCATATCATTTATTTGTGGAAAAAGGGTTTCGAGATACAACAATTCAAAATATTGTCGATTATGCCGGTGTTGCAAAGGGGACATTTTATTTATATTTTAAAGATCGCTATGATATTCAAGAGCATGTCATTGCCGCACAGGCATATCAATTATTCCAGCATGCCATTGAAGCAATTGCAATACAATGTCCGGATAGGTTTGAAGATCGTGTGATTATGGCAGTCGATCATATTATTGATGAATTGATGGAAAATCGTGATTTATTGCATTTAATACGTAAAAATCTTTCAGCAGGGTTATTTGAACCTAAATTGGTACGATTGTTAGAGGTACAAAATTCTGAATTCATTAAGGTGTTTGAACAGGATTGTAAAGCTTCGAATATTCCTATCTCAAATCCTCAGCTTATGCTGTTTATGATTATCGAATTGGCAGGTTCTTCTTGTTATAACTGTATCTTGCATGGACAGCCGATGGATATTATGGAGTATAAACCGTATTTATACAAAGCGATTAAAGCAATATTACATATGGAGGAATTATAAGAATTTTATAAATTGATTATTATGAAGAGGGTGCTGAATCAGTAATTACTGTTCCAGGTAAACCTGAGTGTTAGACTTGTGGTATGTTTAATTTGGCAATATATGATAATCCTAAATACGATCAATTGATAAATACAAAGAATTATATGAGAGTTTGGAGTTTTCATGAAAACTATTTTCTACAAAAAGCACATATTAAATTTAAAACGCTAGGTGGAAAAAATATACCGTTAAATTATCTTTTGCTTTGTAAAGAATGTCATCAAGAGAGTTGCGATTTTGATGATCGTTATTTTTATGCTTATATTTGCTATATGAGAAAAAATAAATATAAGATTATTGAAAAACGAAATAGACGATTTATGCAAGCAATCTATGAAATGGCATATCAGATGAATAAAAAATATACCGACAATAGATAAAGGTGTTGAAAAATTATCTTTAAACGTTAAAAAAAAGATTGCATATTAGTAATTTTTCTTTACACACATGTGCTGTAGGGATTGTAGATGGTATGAAAGAGCTAGATTTAAAACAATTATCAAAAGAGGAGTTTGTGAAAATGAAGTCTGAATTTTCTGAATACAATATTTGTGTTGATTTCTGAAAAATCTTTAGTAGAGAACTGGAATTTTCTACTTTTTTCATTTGGAAATGAGATTCTAGCCAGTTGATATAATGATGAGACTAATTTTATACTACCAATCAATATGATAAGAATTAAAGTGTGGTTTCATCAATATGTAAATAGGGTTTATACCTAATCTACTATAAAAGTAAAATCTGTTTTTCTTAAAACTACTGTATGCTATCTGCGAATATGGTATAAGAAAACACATATCATCTTTTCGTTATGTTTTTAGAAAAACAGAAAATAATTCTTTATTCTTATGTGGGTGAAATGTTATAATACTCTGGTATGTGGTTTTGTAAAGAAATCACAAATGGAAAGGAAAGGTGAACAAAATGTCATTGTTTAAAGGACCAATGCGCCAGCACATCGAAGGCTTTAAAGGACTGACAAACAAAAAAGACGTTCTGGAAGTTCAGCCTGGAAAGGAAGTTTGTATTCCTTTGGTATGTGGTGCTGTAACTAACATTGATATTCTTGTCAAAGAAGGCGACCATGTTTGTATCGGCACAAAGATCGCACAGTGCAATGAAGGTAACGTGGTTCCGATTTATGCAAGTGTTTCCGGTACGGTAAAGGGAACAAAGAAACTTATGCATGCTTCTCTTCGTCCGCAGGAGCATTTGGTGATTGAAAACGATGGAAAGTATGAGAAGATCCAATCGTTTGAACCGGTAGATTATGAAACTGCCGATCGTGAAAGCTTGATTGATTTCATGATGAATGCCGGTATTATCGGCTTAGGTGGTGCAGGTTTTCCGTCTTATGTAAAATATAAATTTGCAAAAGATGTGAAAATGCTGATTATCAATGCGGTAGAATGTGAACCGTTTATTACAGCGGATTATCGCACGATTCAGGAAAATGTGAAGGAATTTCGCACCGGTGTTCTTGCAATGCGAAAAATGGCAATGGCAAAGGAAGTGTCGATTGCTATTAAAAAGACGCATCAGGATTTGATCGATTTTGTAAATGAAGCCTTTAAAAACGATGAAGGTGTTAAGGCAGTAGGTGTTCCCGATGTATATCCGATGGGTTGGGAGCGTGTGCTTGTTCGTGAGCTGCTGCATAAGGAATATGAGAAATTGCCTATTGAGGTAGGTGCAATCGTGAACAATGCAGAAACGGCAATCGCCTTTGGTGAGGCATTGCTGTATGGACAAGCAATTACACATCGTATTTTAACGGTCAGCGGGCATGGCGTAAAAGAACCGCAGAACGTAAAGGTTCCTGTCGGTGTTGCGGCAAGTGAAGTCGTTGCGGCATGCGGTGGCTATGCTTTTGATGAAGTGAAGCTGATTGCCGGTGGACCAATGATGGGAAAAACGATCGTGAATGATCAGTTTGTGATCGATCGTAACATGAATGCTTTAACGGTTTTGGAAAATAAACCATACGACAGCATTTCTTGCTTGCGTTGTGGGCAGTGTAGCGATCATTGTCCGGCAGGACTTCAGCCGGTTCGTATTGCACAGGCAGTGAAAACGAACGATAAGAGTGCAATGGAGCGTTTGTGTGCGATGGATTGTATCGAATGTGGTCTTTGTACCTATATTTGTCCATCACGCTTAGATGTTACGGAAAATGTACGTAAAGCGAAACGCCAGTTGGCAATGGCAAAGAAGTAAGGGAGGTTAAAGCATGAAATATATCTTTAATGTATCGCCGAACTTACGCCAGAAGCAAAGCACTCAAAAAATTATGCTGGAGCTGACGATTGCATTGCTAATCGTATTTGGTTTCTCTTTAGCATATTATTTTCAAGCCTATGGCATGGATTATGTTATACGTGCACTTGTTTTAATGGCATGTTCGGTTTTGACAGCACTTGTAACGGAGGTGGCATTTGCCTTCTTCATGAAAAAAGGTGCAAAATTTGATTTGAAGTATGTAGGAAAATTTTTAAATAGCAGCTTTGGGTGGATTACCGCTATTATCCTTGTATTGATGACACCGATCAGTATTCGCCCATTTGCGTTGATTGTTTCTACATTCTTGTGTATTCTATTCGGAAAGCTGTTGTTTGGCGGATTCGGTAACAATATCTTTAACCCGGCAGCAGTCGGAAGAGCAATTATTTTTGCGACTTTTATGGGAGCTACTACCGATGTTGTTACAACGGCAACACCGACTACTACGATTGCGACAGAATTTAACTGGCTTGTATTGGACAGTGATTTGATTACGGAAATGATGGACGCAATCGGCGGCTTGGGTACTTTATTTACCGGCTGGTATCCCGGGGCACTTGGAGAAACGAGTGCTTTATTGATTTTGATTCTAGGAGTTATCTTAGCAATTCGCAAGGTTATTGATTGGCGTATACCTACGATTTATTTGGGAAGCATTTTTGTTTTAACAGCAGCCATTGCGTTGTTTAGAGGAGTTGGAAGCTATGGAAATCTTCCTGGTTTTATTTGGTATCCGCTTGTTCATGTTTTAACGGGTGGTGTCGTATTCGGTGCGGTGTTTATGCTGACCGATCCGGTTACTTCGCCAACGAGTGCGCAAGGTAAAACGATCTTTGCTTTGGGTGCAGCGATCATTACTGTTTTGATTCGCATTAAGGCAAATCTTCCGGAAGGTTGCTTATACTCTATTTTAATGATGAATATGCTGACACCGATGATTGAAAGAGCGCTTGACGGTAAGCAATTGACTCTTCGCAAGAAAGCTGCTTTCATGTTCGGTGGTGTAGCGATTGTTGGATTAGGAAGTGTTTTGCTTGCCGCAAGTGCGGTGCAGGCAAAGGAGCCGGATCCAAAAGTGTTTGTCGCAACCAGTGATGCGGAAACACAAAAATTCGATGCGCGTATTGATGCAAGCGTAGATAATGGTGATGGTACGACAACCTTTACGGTTGCGGCACAAGGTTACCATAGTCTTGAGGACGCAAGTCAATACAATATTTTTGAAATCATTGTGAATACAGAAAATAAAACAATTGTTTCTGTGAAACCGACAACGATCGTTGATACGGAGTATGTCGGAGATAAGATTTTAGATGAAGGATTCCTTGCTCAATTCAACGGACTTGATTTGAGTGCAGATGTCAGTGTAGAAAGAAATGATGCTGTAACAGGTGCTACCTATTCTGCACGTTCCACTGTACGTGCTGTTCAGGAAGTACGCAGTGCATTAGGATATTAGGAGGTAAGAAGCATGAAAAAGATTATTCATTTAACTGTATTCTTAGCTCTGATTGCCGGATTGGCAGGTGCTGCATTGGGCTTTGCGAACAATATGACAGCACCGGTTATTGCTGCAAATGACCTAAAGGCTGAGGAAGAAACCTTGCGTGTTATTTATCCTGATGGAGAATTTGAAATTGTCGATCAGGGAGTCAGTGATACCATTGAAAAGATTTTTAGGGTTGATGGGAAAAACTATATCTTTAAAATGAAGGTAAGCGGATATAAGGACGGAACCAGCTTTTTAGTTGCCTTAAATGATGATGGTACGATTTATGACTATGTTGCGATCAGCAACGGAGATACCAACGGTATTGGTAGCAAGGTTACTGAAGATGATTTCCGTAATACCTTAAAAGGTGCTGATGCGACAAGCGATGAGCTATTAGACGATACGATTGCCGGTGCTACGGTTTCCAGTAAGCCGGTACTGGAGGGTATCAAAGAAGCTGCAGATTATCAAGCAGACAGTTTAAAGTAAGGGGAGGAATGAAATATGAATCGTAAAGAAAATTTTACTGCAGGTTTCATTCGTGAAAACCCTGTATTTTCATTATACTTAGGCTTGTGTTCAACACTTGCGATCACAACCTCATTGAACAATGCGATTGGTATGGGTGTTGCCGTTATCATCGTATTGATTATGTCCAATGTTATTATTTCCTTAGTTCGTAACATTACACCTAATGAAATTCGTATTCCGGTGTATATTGTTATCATTGCAACTTTGGTAAAGGTTATTCAGATGCTGATCAAGGCGTATGCACCTAGCTTGGATAGTGCTCTTGGTGTATTTATTCCTTTGATTGTAGTAAACTGTATTATCCTTGGCCGTGCTGAAGCATTTGCCAGTAAGAACGGTGTCTTTGATTCCGCACTTGATGGACTTGGTATGGGACTTGGTTATACAGCCAGCATTATTTTGATGTCTTTGATTCGTCAAGTCATTGCTACCGGTGTGATTAGCTTTAATAATCCATTCGATGCGGCACAGACATTCTTCTCCTTCCGTATTATTCCGGAGGATTTCACGATTTCAATGTTTACTCAGCCATTTGGTGCTTTTGTTACCTTTGCATGTTTGGCCGCAGGACTTTCTGCCTATAAGACACATAAGGAAAATAAAGCAAAACAGCTGGAAAAGGAGGCGAAATAATCCATGAATTGGTCAGAATTATTTGTCATGTTGATTACGTTTGTCTTTATTAACAACGTTGTATTAAATCAGTTTTTAGGTATGTGTCCGTTTATGGGGGTTTCCAAGAAAAGCAGTTCTGCTCTTGGTATGGGAGCAGCGGTAACCTTTGTTATCGTAGCTGCAAGTATTGTTACCTATGGACTATATTATCAAGTATTAGAACCACTTGGCTTGGAGTACATGGATCTGATTACCTTTATCCTTGTCATTGCGGCTTTGGTTCAGCTCGTGGAAATGATCATCAAAAAGCTAAGTCCTGCATTGTATAAAGCACTTGGTGTGTATTTGCCACTAATTACTACCAACTGTGTGGTATTGAATGTAACGTTAAATAACATCAGTGCAAAATACAATTTTATTGAAATGCTAACATATTCGATTGCAATTCCGGTTGGCTTTACTTTGGTATTATATATTTTCTCAACTATTCGCGAAAGACTAGATGCGGCGAATACTCCGGCTTCTTGGAGAGGCAACCCGATTGCTTTGATTGTTGCAGCGATCATGGCGCTGGCATTCAGCGGTTTGATGGGCTTGGTGTAATATGAACTTTGTTATGCCGGTTGTGTATCTTGGAATTTTAGGCGGTGTGTATGCGCTTGTCTATTATTTGAATCACAAGACACCACTTCCAAAGGGCTGTGAAAATTTAAAGGCAGAGTGCTCAGGGTGCCATGATAAATCCTGTTGCAATCACCCTGCACATAATCAATAGGAAAGGGGACTTGTATAATGACTATTATAACTGCAATTGTTATGATGCTTGTACTAGGTGCTATTCTCGGTTTGGGCTTAGGTATTGCCGATCGTTTCTTAGCAGTAGAAACAGATGAACGTGTTGAAAAGGTAAGCAGTATGCTTCCAAACTATAACTGTGGCGGCTGTGGCTATGCTGGGTGTTCTGGTTTAGCAGAAGCTCTTGTCAATGGTGAGGTTACTGTGGTAGGTACTTGTAAGCCATGTAAGGCAGATCAAAAAGCGGCGATTGCCGAATATTTGAATACAACACCAGGACCGGACGGAAAGTGTCTGAAGGTAAAAGCATAAATGCTTGGGCTATGGGGTTATCCATGGCCCTTTTCTTTTTTTCGTAATTGAAACAAGAAGTAAATTCTTATATACTTAACGTATGGAACAAAAATTACTATTTAAACCGGATATTAAACAAAAAGCAAATTTTCATTCTGCTAAGGAACAGTCATTGCAGATTCTGCAAATGAATCAACAGGCTTTACAAATGTATCTTCAAGAACAGGTAAATCGTAATCCGTTTTTAGCAATGAATACCACTTTTGAGGATGTTGATATATTCGATGTATATACATCGAAGCAAAGCTTAAGTGATGTATTGTATGAGCAGCTTCGCTATGGAAAGGAGAAGTATAAAGAAGAGGTCGTAGATTATTTAATTTCTCAGCTCAATAGCAATGGTTATTTCAAAGTTAGTTTTGAACAGCTTGTTTTTGCCAGTCAGTTTTCTGAAAAAGAATTAATAAAGACCATAAGAGTTTTACAATGCTTAGAACCGATTGGTTGTTTTTGCTTTAGCTTAAAAGAGTGTTTGCAAATTCAATGTGAAATGCATGAAGAGGCATGCAGTGAAACCGGATATATTTTGTGTGATTATTTAGAAGATTTGGCTTTGCATCGTTTTGCATTGATTGAAGAGAAAACACAACTTTCTTATGAGGAAATAGAAGAGGGATTTCATTTTATTCAAGGACTTAATCCAAAACCTGCTTCCAATTATGCAACGCAGTCTATGATGATGATACCGGAAATTAGGGTAAAGGTTGAAGGAGAACACTTAGTATTAGAAACTGTACAGGATATGTTTCGTCTGCAACTAGAAGAGGAAATTGAACCGCATCATGAACGATTAAAAAGACAGCGGCAAGAGGCAATGTTGATTATGAATAGCCTTCAAAAGCGCAAAATGACTATTCTTCAAATTATGCAGTTTCTTGTAGAAAAACAAAAGGCATTTTTTTTTAGAAAAAAAGCCGTTGTGTTATTGCACCTTACAAGAGGTCGCTAAAGCTTGTGGTTTGCATGCTTCAACGATTTCCAGAGCTATTCAAAATAAATGCTTTGATTTTCAAACTACTTATTATCCTATAAAATACTTGCTTGTGCATGGTGGTGATAAAACACATAATAGTAATGAGATTAAGAATCGAATTAAAAAATTGATTGAAACAGAGGATAAGATGCATCCTTATAGTGATGAGTGTTTGCGTAAACTATTAGAAAAGGAAGGCATTATGATTTCCAGGCGAACGGTTAGTAAGTATCGAGAAGCTTGTTTACTTTTTAACGCATCGCAAAGAAAACAAAGGGAGGGGAATAAATGAAAGCTGAAATTAAACTTATACGAGTTGATAATCGTTTAGTTCATGGACAGGTGGGAATGTCTTGGACCAATTCCTTAGATGTAGATACGATTGTTGTAATTGACGATGATGGAGTAAATGATATTTTTTCTCAAAAGCTAATGATGAGTATTGCAAAAGCAGCAAATGTGCAGCTACGTTTTTACAGTATCGGTGATTTTATGAATGTAATTTTCAAAAATGAGAGCAATCAAAAGCTATTTATCGTTGTGAAAACGATTCAGATTGCAAGGGAATTAGCACAGCGAGGACTTCCCGCACAACGCTTAAATTTAGGGAATATTCATTATGAGCGAGGGAGAATGCCATTTAATAAAAAGGTGTATTTAACCAAAGAAGATGTTGAGGATCTAAACTACTTAAATCAAAAAGGGTATTCCATCTTTTATCAAGATGTTCCGGGCTCACCAATTGAAAAGATTGAAGAATTGCACTATGAAAGCTTGATAAGGAGGTAGAATATGGATATTCGTGAGCAGCTTTTAAATGAATTACAGAAACGTTGTAGGGAGCATGGCTTAGAGGAAAACGAGATTTTTACGGCAGCTTCTTTGAGTGAAACCTTACAGCTAAGTCGTAATACCGTATCGCAATACTTAAATGAATTTGTTAAAAAGGGCGTGCTTGTGAAAATCAATTCTCGTCCGGTATATTTTTTTGATAAGAAAAGCATGGAAACAGTATGGGATACTACCATAACTCAAAATATCTTTTCATCATTTGAAGAATTGGAAGCCTCTAGAGAAAAAGATTTTGAAAAATTAATTGGTTATCAGGGTTCTTTGCAAACAGTTGTGGAGCATTGCAAAGCAGCTGTTTCTTATCCTGATAACGGACTTCCGGTTTTATTGTATGGAGCTACGGGAAGTGGAAAAAGCTTTTTAGCAGCACTTACCTACCAGTATGCATTGCATCACAAGATTGTAAAATCAACTGCAAAATTCATTACAGTGAATTGTGCGGAATATGCGAACAATCCTGAGCTTTTAACAGCGAATCTATTTGGCTATGTAAAAGGTGCCTATACTGGTGCAGAGGAAAATCAAGAGGGCTTATTAAGCTTAGCGAATGAAGGTGTATTGTTTTTAGATGAAGTACATTGTTTAGAAGCAAAGTGTCAAGAAAAGCTATTCCAATATATGGATAAAGGAATTTATCATAAGGTTGGAGATAATGAAAAGTGGTATCGCTCCAACTGTCGTTTGATTTTTGCTACGACGGAAAATCCACAAACCACATTATTGAAAACATTGCTTAGAAGAATACCGATTACAGTTGTTGTTCCTAGTTTAAAGGAGCGCCCATTACAAGAAAAGCGTGAACTTATTTATTCAATGTTTATGAATGAAAAAAAACGAATCCAAAAGGATATCTTTATTTCCAATTTAGCATTTCAAACTCTATTGGATTTTACCTTTGTAGGAAATGTCGGAGAAATGGAAAATTCCATAAAGGCAATCTGTGCCGGAGTTTTCGTGAAAAAGGAACAAGACGCACTTAATATTCATTTTCTTGATTTACCGTCTTATTTCTTTAAAACGATGAAATCCGTACAGATGAAAACATACGATCGAGAAAGCGAAACGATGCTTCCAATTGAGGAATTGCATGGAACAAAAAAAGTGGCTACTCCGTTGTTGTTGCTATATGAACGGATTTTAGGTGTGCATAAGAAAAATGATGATTTTTTACAAGGGATTGAACGCTGTCGTTTATTGATTCAAAACTTCATTGATTATATGTTCTTTAAGGAAAAATACAATGTTGTAAGCTCCAATGAGGATTTTCTTTTAAAGATGCTAGATAAGATCTATTCTATTATCATGAATAAATATTCTTTGGCAGTATCGAATAATCAAATAAAAATCTATTCTAAGTTTTTCGTTGAATATACGAAAAATGTAACCGATGCAAAAATTTGGATTGCAATGCACCAAGAAGAAGTTACCTTGTTTCATAATAATTTACAGGATTATTATCCAAGAGCATATCGCATAGCAAATGAAGTCGTAGAAAATGTAGAATTGAATCTTGATGTAGAATTAGATGAAATGATTGTAATTATTTTAACATTATCCTTTATTGATATTGATCAGGATACCAATAATGGCCGCATCGGTTTGATTTTATGTCATGGGTATTCCACTGCTAGTTCGATTTCTGATACTGCCAATCACATGCTTGGTTCTCATGTATTTGATGGTATTGATATGGAGCTTAGGATATCAATTGATAAGATCGTTCAGTTGGTAGATGATTATTTAAAACAAAAAGCACCGATACAAGAGCTGATGCTTTTGGTTGATATGGGAAGCTTGGAAAAAATTTACGAGAAGTTAGCGCCTTTATCGGATTGCAATATCGGTTTGATTAATCGTGTATCTACTGCTACGGCATTGGAAGCCGGAAATATGATGAAACAGGGAAGAAATGTCAAAGCCATTTTGGAGGCTTTAAAAAATAATAATGTGATTTCTACTCATTTTATCGAAGGAAAGAAGCGAAAGGAAGCTATTTTAACTGTTTGTGCAACCGGATTTGGTACGGCAAAGAAAATCAGTGAATTGATTATTACCTCGCTTCCTCGTACGATTGAGCTGGAGGTCATTCCTTACGATTATCAATCCCTTTTGGAAAATGGATTAGAGGATATGATTTTTTCGGAATATAACGTGCAGCTTATGGTAGGAACACTTGATCCTGAGGTCAAAGGCATTCCTTATATGGCGATGGAAAGTATTATGACAAATGATGAGGCACAGGAACTTTATCAGCAGATTGGAAAGTATCTAGATGCAAATGAACTGGAACAATTTAGTAAAAATATCATGAAGAATTTTACGCTTTCCAATATTGTAAATCATTTGACGATTTTGAATGCGGAAAAGGTGATGGAGGACGTAGAAGATATTGTAACGGATTTGGAAGAACTGCTGGAAAAGAAGCTTTCGCCAACAACCAAGGTAGGTTTGTACGTGCATATCAGCTGTTTGATTGAGCGTATGATTTTACGCCAAGAGATTACCACGGTGGAGGGCTTTGATGCACTTTTAGGAGAACATGGGGATATTATCATGAAAATGAAACATGTATTTAGTGGCGTAGAAATGCGTTATAGTGTCGAAGTTCCGTATCCGGAAATGTATTATATATTAAATTATTTTAAAATTAGCGACAATTAATTGCGATAAAGTGTGCTCGACAGAAGTTGGCACACTTTTTGCTATATATAGGTTGTCAGGAGGTGGAAGTATGCCAAACATTTTATTAACAAGAATAGACAATCGTTTGGTACATGGACAGGTTGGGGTTACCTGGACAAAAACGATTGGCGCAAATCTTATTGTGGTAGCTGACGATGCTGTTGCACAGGACAAGATGCAGCAGTCCTTGATGACGGTTACCGCAAAATCATCAGGTGCCGGTGTGCGTTTCTTTTCCGTTGAAAAAACAGCGGCAATTATCGGAAATGCTGCTCCGGAACAGAAAATCTTTATCGTCTGCAAAACTCCAAAGGAGGTACGTCGTCTTGTAGAGCTTGGTGTTGAGTTAAAGGACATCAATGTAGGGAATATGCATTTCTCTGAAGGGAAAAGACCTCTTTCCAAAAAAGTATATGTAGATGATGCAGATATGGAAGATTTGCAATTCTTAGCAGCTAAGGGTTTGAATGTATATATTCAAGATGTACCCGGAGATTCTAAAATAACTATTTAATTGAAAAGGAGATGAAAAAATATGGAGATTACGTTAATACAAGGACTCATGCTGTCCGTTATGGCGGTCATTGTAGGCCTTGATTTCTTTCTAGAAGCGTTCTTCATTTTCCGTCCGTTGATTGTTTCAACCTTGACGGGATTGATTTTAGGAGAGCTGGAAACTGGTTTAAAGGTTGGAGCTCTTATCGAATTAGCATTTGCAGGTTTAACACCTGCCGGTGGAACACAGCCACCAAACCCGGTATTTGCAGGCTTAATGGGCACAGTATTGGCACATACAACCGGTGCTTCTCCAGAAGCGGCTTTGGGATTGTGTTTACCATTTTCATTTTTAGGTCAGTATGTTATTCTATTCTATTATTCTGCCTTCTCTTTCTTTATGGGAAAAGCCGATAAAGCGGCAGCTGAGGCGGATACCAAAGCACTTGCACGTATTAACTATACAACGATGGCTATTGTTTCATTAAGCTATGGATTGTTGGCATTCCTATGTACGTATGTTGCTCAGCAACCAATGATCAGCTTTGTCAATGCACTTCCGGAGGTTATTACACATGGTTTGGAGGTAGCAGGTAATATCTTGCCTGCTGTTGGTTTTGCAATGCTGCTGCGTGTTATGATGAAAGCAAAATACGCACCTTATTTTATTGCAGGTTTCTTAATGGCTTGCTTCTGCACAATGCCGAATTTAC
>ENA-OPSO01000466-OPSO01000466.1-human-gut-metagenome-genome-assembly--contig:-NODE-466-length-18453-cov-1.992880_pt1 | contig 18453 bp, 15 predicted proteins | sample MGYA00241455_ERZ501902 | MGnify/ENA primary metagenome ERZ501902 (study PRJEB25962, sample SAMEA2042405) | human gut metagenome | biome: human gut; feature: human-associated habitat; material: faeces...
TGTATTCGCGTAAGATCATAAGCTGGAAACTGAGCAGGACGATGGAAGTGAAAGATGTGCTAGAGTGCTTGGAAAAGGCAAAAGAAAGAAGAAACATGGAAAAACCAGTTGTTATCCACAGTGACAGAGGAGTGCAGTTCGTTTCAAAGTGGTATCAGGAATTAACAGCAGGAATGAAGCGCAGTTATTCAGCAAAAGGAAATCCATGGGACAATGCATGCATTGAATCTTTCCATTCACTGATCAAAAGAGAATGGTTGAATAGAAAAAAGATAATTGATTATCAAATGGCATACCAAATGGTATTTGAATATATCGAAACTTTTTACAATACAGTTCGAATTCATAGTCATTGTGACTATGAATCCCCAAACAATTATGAACGCAACTTTAGGAAACGAAAAAATCTCAATTAAATGTGTCCGAAATATTGACATAGTACCACTTTGTTTATTTTCTGTAACAGAAGCAGGACCATGATCAAATGTCTGTACTGGGACAAGAGTGGTTTCTGGCTCCTGCATAAACGCCTTGAAGAAGGAAGATTTAAGTGGGAGAAAAGTTCTGACGGCCTATGTATTGAAATCAGTCACAGACAGCTGCAGTGGCTTCTGGAAGGATTGAAGATGCATCAGAAATCTGCTTTCAAAGAGCAGGATCCAAAGTATGTATAAAACATCAAAAAGCACGATAAACACTGGGTTTTTGAGCTGTTTTATGGTAAAATATAAACATGGAAAACAGAGAAGAATTAAAGGCAAAACTAAAAGAAATGAGCGATGATGAGATCGTTGATATGATGATAGAAAAACAAAAAGTTCAAGCTGAACTGGACTATCTGAAAGAACAGATTTCTTTATTGAAGAAATCACGTTATGCTTCAAAAAGCGAGCAGGTACCATCCATTCAATTGAACCTTTTTAATGAAATGGAAGATGTTCAGGATCATCCTGCAGAAGAAGCAGAAGTCATTACAAAAAAAGTAAAAAATAAAAAGAAAAAAGAAATGGATCTTTCAAAACTTCCTAAGAAGATAATCGAACACATTTTGGAAGACAAGACATGTGGTGACTGCGGCAACGAGATGAAGGAACTTTCTCCTGAAATCGTCGATGTGCTGAAATACCAGCCTGCAAGATATTATGTAGAACGTCACATCATACATCAATATGTATGCAGACACTGCAGTGAAGAAATAAATGAAGATGGAGAAATCAAAGCTAAGATCGTATCTGCGCCAAATACAGAGAAAAGACTTATCAAAGGAAGTCTGGCAAGTGCATCCGTAGTGGCAGGGCTGGCTTTCAATAAATTTGTAAGTGGAACTCCGCTTTACCGACAGGAGCAGGAGCTGAAACGCAGAGGAGTTCCTATTTCAAGAGCTAACATGTCTAACTGGATGATGCGCTGTTCAAATGATTACTTAAAACCACTGTATGAGCTAATGAAGAAGGATATCCGCAGCTGTGAACATATCCATATGGATGAAACAACAGTTACTGTTCTGGAAGAAAAAGCAGAAAGAACAGGCAAGAACTACATGTGGCTGATGTGTTCGGGAAAATGGGAAGAACAGCAGATGGCACTATACTGTTATCATAAGAACAGAGAACATGCATTTGCGAAAGAAATGATTGGAGAAGATTACAGTGGCAAGATCCACTGTGATGGATATGAGGCATATGAAAGGTTCGAAAAAGCTACACCATTAGGGTGTATGGCACATTTCAGACGATATGTGTATGAAGCATATGAACTTGATGCAGGATCCAAGATAAAGAACAGGACAGAACTGCAGGAATATGCCAAAACTCATGAAGCATTTGGTATCCTGAATCATATATTGAGTGAGGTCAAATATCTTTTTGAATGCGAATCCAAGTACATAAAAGATAAGCTTACCCCAGAAGAAATATATACAAAGCGTCAAGACGAACAAAAGGAACGACTTGAAGGACTTTTCGTATACCTTGATGAACATCAAACACATTTTACAAAACAATCCAAAGCAGGAAAAGCGATCCAGTATGGATTGAACCAAAAAGAAAAGCTCATGAATTATCTCAACGATGGAAAAGCAGAAATAAGCAATAATAGAGCGGAAAGATCTGTGAAACCATTTGTAATGGGAAGAAAAGCATGGCTGTTCTCCAATACGATCAGCGGAGCAGAAAACAGTTCTATATATTACAGTCTGATAGAAAGTGCCAAGATGAACGAATTAGATATAGAAGCATATCTAACATATATCTTTGAAACACTAAAGCAGATTGACCATCCAACAGAAGCTGATTATCGCAAAGTGCTTCCATATTCGCAGGAACTACCTGAAATATTAAAAGTAAAATCCAAATAAAACAGGAGCTCAACTACGGTTAAAGTATATCGTAGCCAAGCTCCTTTTTCTATATGGGTTTTATTTGACACTTACTTAAAAAAGACTACATCTTACTATATAGTCTTCTTACACGCTCTTTGTATATCTGGATGCCATGGTAAAAACTCTTCATAATATTCCTGATTTATTCCAGGCATATTCTTGAATATATAGTTTAAATATTTGTATGGATCCAGTCCGTTTGCTTTCGCTGTTTCTATGATACTGTAAACTACTGCACTTGCTCTTGCTCCTTTGGGACTTCCAGATATCAGCCAGTTCTTCCGTCCAATCGTAAATGGGCGAATACTGTTTTCAGCCAAATTGTTTGATATAGCTATATGTCCGTCTTCCAGGTAGCGTAGCAGCCCTTCCTTCTGGTTTTGTGCATATTGGAATGCTTTGCCTAGTTTTGATTTCGGAAGTGTTTTATTGATATTGTTTTCGATCCATGCGAAAAACTCATCAAGAATTGGCATGGCTTTCTCTTGACGTACTTTATATCTCGTTTTCGCATCTTCATCAGATATTTCATCTTCTATCTTGAAGAGCTCTTTACAATATTCGATTGCCTGTATTGGCAGGGTGGCTTCCTTGCTTTTGATATCTTTAGGCAGAGCCTCCACAAAATATCTTCGCAAGTGTGCCCAACAATAACAGCGCTGAATACCTTCCACTTTTTCATATCCCCGGTACGCATCGGATACCAGGTATCCCTTGAACCCCTGTAGAAACTTTCTGGCATTTTCACCACTTCGAGTAGGTTGATATTCAAAAATCCTGATTGGTGTTTTTGAATCTTTATAAGTGCCATACACCCACATATAGGATTTTGTGGTATTCTTTCTGCCGGGTTCATTCATGACCTGCATCACTGTTTCATCTGCGTGCAGATATTTTTCTGCCAGCATCGTTTTATGCATTCGTTCGACCAAAGGTTTCAGCCATTCATCTGCACTCCATATGATCCAGTTCGCCATCGTTGCACGGCTTAGTTTTAATCCCAGATTTTTCCAGTCTGTTTCCTGTCTATATAATGGTACTGCATTGACATATTTTTGATACATGATATGTGCGATACTGCTAGCAGATGCATAGGAATGCGGTATAACAGGCTCGGGCATAACGCTTTTCTCGATATAAGGCAGCTCCTGTTTTCTGCACTGTCTGCATTCATACACTTCTCGATAATAATCAATGACACGCAGTTTTGCAGGAATGTATTCGACTTCCGTACGGACAAATTCTTCACCGATTCGTGTCAGCTTTGTACCACAGGTTTCGCAGAACATATCATCCTTATGCATTTTTATGAGTACTCTGTCATGAGGAAGATTTTTTAGTTTTTCTTCTCTTTGACCTGTGAACTTTTTCCTTTGATAAGCTTCTACATCTTCTAATGCCGGTTCTTTTACCTTATCGTTAGCTTCCGTCTCCGCTTCATCAAAAAGAGACATCTGTCCTATATTTAAAGTTTTCGATGTCTCACTGCTTCTGCCATATAATTTTTTAGTGAGGTAAGCCACCATTTCATGCAGGTATTTATTTTCATTTTCTAATGCAGTGATACGTTCATTCAACTTGTTTTCACTGGATATTTCCTGCATGCTCAGCACCTCTTCTCGTAGCTATATTATACCATGAAAAGTCCTCAAACTACAGCATTTACCGCACTTTTATGCATTAAATCACAGTATCTATTTTTACCTTTTTTACTGCTTTTGGCTGATCGATACTTAGTCCCTCCAACAACCATCTCAGTTCCTGTTCCGTTATCTTCATCACTTCTTTTTCTGACCTGGGCCATTGAAATCGACCGCCTTCCAATCGCTTATAAACAAGCAGGAATCCATCGCCTTCCCATAACAGAGCTTTTATTCTGTCTGTCTTCTTACCGCAGAACAAAAACAGGGACGGCTGAAAAGGATCTAACTGAAAATTTTGCTGGACAAGAGAAGAAAGTCCGTCTATCGACTTTCTCATATCCGTATATCCACAGGCAATATAAACTTTATTATTTTTAGCCAGATCGTTCAAAATCATAATGACCTCATGATGGAAGTTAACAGATCAGGGGAAATATCATTCGATATTTCGATTCGGATATCGCCTTTGTAAAGTATAGCTGCTGCAGATGAAGATGATGGGTGAGGATCAGCAGTAATCTGAACGGGTACAAAAGATGCATCTGATCCACCTTGTGCGATTTCACAAAGAGAGACACGAACCTTCTTTAACCAGTAATAATAGGATTGTTCATTAATATGATTTAATCGGCACCAATGTTTTACAGGCATACCGCTTTCACGACAATCTTTAATAACTTGGATCCATTCCTGTTTTTTTACTTCACGCGATACTTTTTGAACATTCATAAATCATCCCCCTCAACTCACAGTAGAATAACTTTATATTTACTCTACTATTATGGAGGAAATTATGAACATTACAATCCACTGATTATTTTACGGTTACGACTTATTTAGAAAAATCCACCCAATTCCTAATATAAAAACAAAAATCGAAACAAGTATTCTCCAACGTACTACATTAGGTTGCCATGTCTTTAATAAAGAGCCAAGACATATAATTCCAATTCCCAATAGTAATGCAGCTAAAATTAATAATGGGATATTGTCTTTTACATAAACAATAGTTTCAACTTTTAAAGGATCCAGTACACTGGTAGATAATAAGCTATAATATGTTAGGAATATAAGAATTATTCCGGTCAATCCTAGTACAAATTTCTTGCAAAATTGAACAAACTTTTCTTTATATAACATCATTATCCTATCTCCCTTACTTTCCTAAAAAAAACACGCTCTATTGGAAAAGATGAAATCTTATTAGTTAACCATACAAATGGTTTCGTACCTAGCACCCACACAAGAAATAATAAGAAAACCATAAAAATTATTAATTCCCATCTTTTATTTATATAATCATAAAGTGGAGTGGCTTTACTTATAATTTGATAAATAACACCATGAAAAATATATATACTCATCGTTCTCTTACCTAAGTAGCTGAAAAACCATTTTTTTCTAGGAACTATCATAGCAAAACAAAAAGTCATAAGATAAGCTAATCCGTATGCAAATAAACGATATAAAGCATTTATTCCATATTTAGAATAAGGTGCACTACCTTCTAACATTCCTTTAATCGAAACTGTACCGTACTGGTGCATATAAAAGAAAATAGTACATAGTATCAAGAAAGAAGCCACAATAATAATTGGTTTTTTCCATTTTAAAATACGATTAATATCTTCTAAAAAATAGCCGCTTAGAAAAAAAGGGTAAAAGTAGAAAAAACGAGATAACGAGAATGCTTTGTTAATTCCATCCACATATCCAATACCTAAAGATATCAAAATAGAAATAAGAATGAGCCATGGAGTTTTACCAATATAATTTGTTAAAACTCTCCAGCCAAACAAACACAAAAGATACCAAAGCGTGAATTTAGGATATATAAAACTTAATGAATTAGATGAATGGGTAATAAATACGTCCACAAAAATACATACAGCTTGCATTATTAAATAAGGAATCAATAAAGTCTTAATTGATTTAATCAAATCATATCTTTTAGAAAAATATCCTGAAATCAATACAAATGCAGCCATATAAAAAGCATTTGTAAAAACAGCAAAAGATAAAAAGTTTTGTGATACTCTTTGAAAAGGACCTGTAAAGTGTGTCATGACAACTAAAATAATTAGAAACACTTTACAATTATCAAGATAATAGTTTCTCTCTTTCATATTTAATTCTCCTAATACATCTATGATTCCATATTAATTCTGCTTTGTACCATATACAAATTCATGTATCAATTCTACAATACGATCAACACTCCTAGAATCGTGATATTTAAAATAAACATTTTTGAAGTTTTTAACCATTTCTCTATCCCATCCATCAACATCAAGTATAGCCTTCAATAATTCATCTTCAGTAAAACAAACCTGCGCTGGAATTGTACTATAGTCAATATTTAAACCTAATGTTTTTCGATATTGTTCTAAATCAGGTACATACATTATCTCCTTACGTTCTAGAATTGAATAATCAAAAATTAAAGAAGAATAATCTGATATAAAACAATCCGCTCTTGCTAGAAGTTCATTTAAATCATCTTCACTTACATTCAGTACATTGTTTGCTTTTCCTAATATCACATTTTTCAGTAATGGATGCATTCTATATAAAATAATAAAATTTTCCGGAAGTTGAGCTGCTATTTTTTCAATATCAATTTCTTCATACCGTAATCCTTTTACTAAATTCCCACGAAATGTTGGTGCATATAAAACGACATATTTCCCTTTTAGCTGAGGATATCGATATTCTAATTTCTGACTTGATTTTTCACAATAATTTTTATCAAATAATAAATCTGAGCGTGGTATACCCGTTACTTTAACTTGATTTTCATTAACACCAAATGCCTCTGCATAAACAGGTTTCCATTTTTCTGATGTGCACAAGATTGTATCATAATCTTTTATTTGATATTCTCTAGATATTTGGTTACCAAACTTTTTTACAGCCCCACACGCATGCCATATCTGAATGACATGTACACCTCTTCTTTTAAAATTTGAAATCACATAGTTATTGTCATTTATAATAACTACAGAACTTGTATTGATTGAAAATAATTGATAAATACAGTTTAGAAAATACGAGAATTGCCCCCAAAGTGTTTTATGTATAGTAGTTAAGATATAATGAATATCATATCCGCCTTCATGCTTTAAAGCCTTATCTATTTGAGCAAAATCATAACATAAATTATCTGAAGTTAAAGTAACAAAAGTAACTTTATTCTTTTTTATTGGGAAAAAAGGTAATAATAATGAACAGACTTTTAAAACAAAATAAAGTATTTTTTTTTGTATCGACATCATTCCACCTCTTTCAAGTGTAAACCATTAATTAAATTTCTTGTATACGCCGATTTTTGAAAATCTGTAATTTGACTTATTTCTACAAAAGGCAATATCCGATGCATTTCTAACTGGTATGCTTTTTCAGATAACTTAAAGCAAAAGATTTTACAAACTTTTTCTTTTAGCGTCAATTGCATGCGCTTATCATTTACTAAGAAGCAAAGCTTATCATTGTATTTTCGTAATAAGTAACGCTGCAAAACTGGTGTAAAATCATTTCTATGAAATATAGCAACTCCTTTAGGATCATTGGCTACTCTATCAAGATCAGGCAATCCACTTTCATCAATTATTTTTTTCATAAAATACAAATGAACTGGTTCTTTTTCGTAATGACATTTTGAATCTTCTTTAAAAAATAACTCGTTAATAATTTTTGTATTGTTACTGCTATCCCACTTTAAGAATTTTTCTTTATAGCTATTAAATTTTTCTACATCAACAGGCTGATACGCATTAATATCATTCAAAAACAATTGAATATCTGAAAGTGAATAAGCTTTCGCAAATGGTAAATCTTCCGGTTGAATTTGCAGTCCTGTTTCATTCTGATATTTTTCTTTATCATGTAAGTCTAATAGAATTTTCTTTCCCGTTAAAGAATAATCAAATAAAACACTAGAGTAATCTGTAATGAGCGCATCACATGCATTTAAAAAATAATTATTATCCTCTAGTTCAGGAAATTTTTGAATATGTTTAAACCCTTTAATTTCAATTTTATCTTCTAAAAGAGAATGTAAATGAATAAACATAATTTGATTATCCCTTAATAATTCATCAATATGTTTCAAATAATGTAACATATCTTCTTCTATTTTTTTCATATCAATAGCATAACTTGCACTCCCCTGCCATGTAGGCATATATGCAATTGCCTGCTTATCGTTAAAATTATATTTTTTTCGGATTTCCTGAGCAGATTTCTGATTAAAGAATATAGTATTTCTAGGATATCCTTGAACTATACTATTTCCACAATACAGTTTTTCTAAATTATAATCTTCAAACATACTTTTTTTAGTATATTCATTTGGAAACAACAAATGTGTAGAATGAAGAAAATTACGCTGCATATTACTCATATCCTGAATAGCTAATTGTCTTTTTTTACCTAATGTTTTCATTGGGGTACCATGCCAAGTATTTATATACTTTTGTCCTTCACGCAGTGCAAAATAAGGAGGCCAACTTACATTATTAACCAAAAACTTACTTGTAGCTAAAGCTTCTTGATAATCTTTACTGTAAATAATAACCAACTTAGCTTTTATTCCATAATGTTTTAATAGATTTTGATGTTCACTTATCTTATTTTTCTTTGTTGCTATAATGAGTTCATAATTCGAAGATGTATCTTGCAGTTCTTTCATCATTGCAAATGGAGAATCAGAAACAGTCGTACCATGAAATGATTCAAAAAGTACACGATTTTCTATCAAAGGTTTTATTTTACACATTCTGGCATATGAAAATTCTGAAATATGTTCCCATTTTTTTATAAGATTCTTTGCTTTACTTATAAACATTATACATTTTTTCCCCATCTGCATTCCTTTATAGGGGATAAATCGATATATATTCCAAAACATTCTATATTTAATCAAATTTTTTCCTGTCCTATTACCAAATTGTTCTTCAAAGAAAATTTTATTTGTTCTCCAATTTGGATATTTCTCATCTAAGAAATCAAATACTTTTTTAATCATTGCTTTTTTGAATTTTTGATTTGGACATTTAGGAAGATCCTGCAATCGCATAATACTATGTTTGATTGAAACAAATTCCAGCATATCCATATGCCTTTTCATATCTTCATCATTCAAAAACTCATTTTGTATCATCTCTAACACATCAAATAAATGAAATAATTTCATTGAATATGATGACATATATGAACCTTGACGACTCAAAACGTGGTAATAAAGTGCTTCATCAACTTTAACAATCTTATTCGCCTTTGAAATTGCTATCCAGGCAAAATACATATCTTCAAAAATAACACCTGTTGGAAAAGTTATACAATTATCAATTATAAATTCTCGACGAAAAAGTTTATGCCAAACATAGGAACTGTTTACTCTAAGCAATTCTGGTGCTTCTTTCATACTTTTATTAAAGAATTCCATTCGTCCAAATTGAAAAGGACGAAATGCCCCATTTTTCTCATTTAATCCATAATATGCACAAACTGAGATATCAGCATTTTGCTGATTTGCTTTCGTAAAAAGCTTTTCATACATTGTTTCATCTACAAAATCATCACTATCGACAAAGCCAAGATATTTCCCTTTAGCTTGTAAAATCCCCATATTGCGTGAATCAGCTACTCCACTATTGTCTTTTTGGATAACAATAAATTGATCTGGATATTTTTTTTCAAATGATTTAGCAATATTCAAGCTATTATCTGTTGATCCATCATCAATAACAATAATTTCAATTTCATTCAATGTCTGATGTGCCAATGAATTCAAACATCGATGTAAATATTGTTCAACATTATAAATGGGAACAATTACACTTACAAGTGGTGTGTTCATCTTCTCATCCTTTCCATAGGGGAAAAGCCATACATAAACTGTATGGCTTATTCATTCCCTTTCATAACGATACTATATATTTGTTCTGATGCATTTCCATGCTCATATTCACAAAATTTTCTACGGAATTTCTGTAATGCCTCATCATATTTTTCTGATACCTCTGTTATGTTAACAACAGCATCAATGACTTCATCAGAAGTTTTTAATAAAGGGCCTGGTGCTTCCGCAACAAAATCAAAGTTAAAGCCACGCAACGTATCTCTGTAATCCTCTAAATCATATGTAAAGAATAACATTGGACGATTTAAAATAGCATAGTCAAACATAACGGATGAATAGTCTGTTATTACCATATCAGAAATTAAATACAGTTCTTCAACATAAGGATAAGTGCTAACATTAAAAATAAACTGATTATCAATTAAGCTTTCATCCAAGCCGCGTACTGCAAATGGATGAATACGTAATAATAACACATATTCGTCTGAAATACTTTCCTTTAGTTTATCAACATCAATCTGCATATCAAATCGATTACGTACACGCCATGTCGGTGCATATAAAACAACTTTTTTATTTGCAGGTATACCTAATTTAGATTTAATAGCATTAATATCCCTTTCGTTATTTTTTGCAAATAAAACATCATTTCTTGGATAACCAGTACGCAAAAACTGTTTTTTAAATGCATAGCAACTTGCTGTAATTTTTGAAGCTTTATCGCTTTGAACCACTAAATAATTCCAACGATCACATTTTTCAATGAATTTTCTTCTAGCTTCTTCTGTAGGCAATTCACCAGGAACATCCAATCCCAATGTTTTTAAAGGTGTTCCATGCATAGTTTGAATTTCAATTTGTCCTTTACGTTTACGATAAGATTCATCAAAATTAACATTATTAACGAAATATTGACTACGAGCCATTACTTTATGATAAGCTAATGAATTTCTTCTTACAACTTTAGCATTTCCATCAATAGGTAACCTTTCATCATTAAGCGACCAAATACATTTATATTCTGGATGATGCTCATTCATATATTCATAGAAAGCTCGTGGATTACAATGATATTTTTGTCCCCACCATCCTTCAAATACAATCGTATTTTTTCTTATAGGCAGTAATCTAAACAATGGATATATAAACAATACAATAGCTTTTCTTCTTAATTTATTACTCTCATACCATTTCCAAACTCGATTAACTAATAAATAAGCATAACTCGAATCAACATTTTTTTCTGCCTTTATTTTATAAGAATAAGCCTTATCTTGTATCGTTTCTTCGTTTGAAATAAAATCTCCATAAACAGGTTCTTCAATTTCATTATTTCCTTCATGATATATCAAATACATCGTCCATTTATCAGCCATTAAGTTTTTGATAAACGCTTCATCCTTAAAATCAATTGTAAAACTGCAAATAGCCTTATTGTTTTTAAATTCAATATTCTCAACATTAACTTTAGGAGAAGTTAACTTATTGTTTTGTGATTTAAAGACTAAAGAAACAGTTTCCTCAATACGATTTATACCAAATACTGTAACTTTCAAATTAACTTTCAAATTATTTACAGTGTAATTTGTTAATACACTTTTATAAGTCGGAAAATCAATTATGGTACCTTCTCGATAAGAAATTCTCATAAGACGGCCAGGTATTTGTTCATAGTAAGAAGTATGCAAGCAATCTATAAACATATTATTCTTATCATCATATTCTAAAGAATATGTATTAGATGATTCTAAAGCATTTAAATCAAATTTTGCATGAAAATGATATAAATTTTGGTTTGTGTCATAAGCATAGTTATTATCTGTTTTCAAATAAGTTATCTCTGGAATAATGACATTGTTTTGTCCAACTGCTTTTATCGCCACCTGTTTTCTTGCCATTCCTTTTAACAACAAGAAATTATCCTGCAGCGTACACTCTTCCGCAATAGCATCTAAATGCGTACATTCAAAACACAAGTCATAACCCAAATTATAAAACGGCAATATATTTATCCCTTGATTGTTTATAAATGAAGGTCTTGGATCATCACCCGCAACAGGACCGCCAACATAAAATACGCGTTCAAGCTCATCACGCTGATATAACAATTCCACTTTCAACTGACCATTGGCAATTTTTAAAATTTCCAAACGATTAAAATCGATTTCTATTTGATACCCTGACCAATTATAGTTGAAGAAAGCAAATTTTTTATTCTTTCGACTAGCTTTAAATCCATATTTACCACGAACACCTTTTGCCTTTTTGACTTTTAAAGGCAGAGGAATTTTTTCATTCGTATTAATATTAACTAAAGAAGCACTAAGTTTCTGTGATTCTTGCTTTGGACATGTTAATCGATTAATGAAATTAAAACCTTCTATTGTCAATACTTTGCCATCCCACTTTGCACTATGAACAGCACGTGTTTCTCTACATAAGTTAAACTCACGTGTCATATCATAGTACTCTTTTGGAAAGTAATCAAATGGAAAATTACCTATATACTTAATTCCATGTTTTTCTGTCACTTTTTTTACTTTTAAAGTGCGATAACATTCTTTCTCGTATTTCAATAGTTCAATCAACTTTTGTTTTTGATTATGCATTATCAAATAATATTTCATACGATCAATAGCTGGTAAATCCTTAAATGAATCTTCTCTAAAAGAAGGAAAATAATCTTGAATTATACCAAACAATTTATCCATATATTCTTCATCTGCATCAATCAACTCCTGAATGTAAAGTTTTAAATCTACTTCCATCCATTTATAGTCTTTCATGTATAATGCGCGCTCATCATTTACATGCTCTTGATAAAATGCATCAACCATTTTCATGATTTTAATACGATCTGTAAAGTTTCTTAACTCTTTTCGATTTTGTGTAATAGACTTATTTGCTCCATCTCGCGCTCTCCACAAATAAACAACTTGATTAATTATAGAAACAGAATTTGCATAAAAATGTAATGGCATTGTAACTGGAATATCTTCATATAAAATTTTCTCTGGAAACTTAAAATCATGTTTTTTCCAAAAAGAAAACTTAATTAATTTATTCCATGAAGTTGTATCATAAATAAGTTCTGGTGTTTCTAAAATTGTTGTGAAATCTTTTGCATTTAAAAACGCTTTACGATGTAATGCTGAGTTATACACTCTTGTAGAATTAAATCGTTTTACATCACCAACTACCATATCGTTTCCGGTTTCAACAGCTTTGTTGTACATTGCTTCATATGCATCATTTGGTACGACATCATCAGAATCAAGAAATACGATGTATTCTCCATTTACAAACTGTAAACCATAATTTCTTGCATTTCCTAAACCACCATTTTCTTTTAGATAATAAAAGAAATTATCATATTTTTCTGCATACCGTTTCGCAATGATTCCACTAATATCTGTTGATCCATCGTCCACCATGATAACCTCAAGACTGTCAATTGTCTGATTTACCATGGAATCTAAACATTCTTCTAAATATTCTGCTACATTGTAAATTGGAATAATTACACTAACTTTATAACTTGCTACCATGTTGACACCTCATGTTATTTCTTTAATTCTTCTTTTAGCTGTGTTGTACTTATACCTTCTGTTCTAGGTAAATATACAACCTCACAGTATTCTTTTAAGAAATCAAATTTACCTTTCCAATCATCACCCATGACAAAAACATCAACATCATATTTTTTTACATCTTCAATTTTCTGATCCCAGCTAGTTTCTAAAATAACTTTATCTACATATTTTATAGCTTCTACGATTGCCATTCTGTCTGTATCTTTAATTTTACAAACTTTCCCTTTTCCTAAATTAAATTCATCACTTGAAACCGCAACAATCAAATAATCTCCAAGTTCCTTTGCTCTTTTTAGAAGATTTAAATGTCCAATATGAAATAAATCAAAAGTTCCATATGTAATAACCGTTTTCATATATCTACCTATCCTTTAATTATCTTTTTTACTTTCTTCCATAAACCTTGTTTTTCCTCTTTTGGAAGAAGTCTTTTATTAAATTTTTCATCCACATTGTTGATTCATGTTCTTTAGCAAATCTGATTTCTCCGCAATCTGCTTAAGACATTTCATTTCCTTGTTTGATAGCCTACTATGCCCCTATTTAGCCTGTCTTTAGCTCTAATAAAATGTTTCTTCACATAGGACGATTATCTGAAAACTTCGAACACTTAGAATACCGCTATATACCAAACGATACAAAATCGTCTTATTTTTTTCATCTCGTAATTTTTTCATTCGATTCATACATTTCTTCGCAAAACCTTTATCTCCTACAGATAAAGCTTCATCCACAATAAAAATATCAGGATCAAGCGCTAAAGAAATAGAAAATCCTAATCGTGATTTCATACCACTTGAATATTTCTTTACCGGCTGATACAGAAAATCCCCTAACTCTGCAAATTCAATAACATCATTTGTAATTTCTTTGATTTTTTTCTTACTTAATCCCATCAAAGCACCTTTTACATTAATATTTTCTAATCCTGTCAACTGCTGATTTAATCCTGTATTAATAGAAATTAGAGCTTGTTCTCCATGAATTGTTAAATTTCCTTCATCTATATCAGATATTCCGGACAAAACAACAGATAACGTTGATTTACCTGAACCATTCGTTCCTAGAATACCAACAACATCTCCTTTTTCTATTTTCAAATTAATATCTTTTAAAGCATAAAAACGTTCGTCTCCCTGCTTGCTTTGATTATCTTTTTTCTTTAATTTATAAATTTTTGACACATGCTCCATTTCCACAGCATATTCAATATGACTCTTTTCTGACATTTACATCACCAACCTAAATCAAATCAATAAACTTACGTTTAAACTTGTACATTAACATACATCCAATCGTAAATAAAATTAATACAACTACCCAAAAATATAAAGTTTGTGCAGGATGATCTAGAAATGTTTTTCCATAGAAAACAGATTCTCTATAACCATTTACAATATAGTATATAGGATTTAGTTTAATCACTTTATTTAACAGTTCATAAAAAGGTACTGTTTTATCAAAATGACATTCCCAAATAACCGGAGAAAAATACATTAACATTCGCATTAAAGAAGTAATTAGTTTTCTTATATCTCTCCAAAGCATTGTTAAAACAGATAAAATTAATGATATAGCTTCTACTAAAACAAAAGCGCATAAAGAATAGTAAATCAAGCCTAGCCAATAAATATTTGGAAAATAACCACATATAGCCAAAGTTACAAATGTTATGATCAGCATACAAAAATGATTAAAAAATTCTTTTACACAAATCGTTGCTGGTAATACACTTACTGGAAACTTCATTTTTGTAATTACATTCGTCTTAGAAAAAATTGCACTGCATCCATTTTGAATACAAGGCTGAATAAACCACCATGCTGCATAACCAACAACAAGCCATGGAAGATAGCCAATTCCTCCTACTGGTTTTTTATGCCATGCAATACCAAAGATTAACCAATAGGTAAATACTTGTATAGCTGGAGATGCAAAGTTCCAAAAAAGACCAAACTTTGAATCTCTCATATCCGCAAGAAGTTCATATCTTGCAATACAAAAAATTCTATATACATTTGTTAAATTTTCTCTCAATACATAAGCGATACTCTTAAACATAAGTACCTCCTTTTCCACATAACATATCTATTGTATTATACAACAAAAAGACCAGATTACTATATATTTTTTTATTTTTAAGTTTTTTTTAAGAATCCATATACACACTATTTAAACCAAAACATAAAATAAAAAGTCAAAAACTGGTTAGATACTTATATAAAGACCTCCAGATTATTTGACTCAAAATATCAATTCATAATTTTATTTCTCATTTTTAAATACGAAAAATTTACTAAACAAATAATTCAATATAGTTACTACAACTTGAACAACAACTTTGGCAATTAAATCATTTGTATGAAGCAGGGATACCATTACAAACATAATAAGCATATCAATCAACAAAGTGGCTACTCTTGAACCCACAAATGATATACATTCTTTTTTTATATACGAAAAATGAAAATTATGATTTTGAAATACCCATATTTTATTAGTTATATAGGCAAATGCTACTGCACATACCCATGATAAAAAGTTACTGACTAAATAATTTATACTGCATATATAAGAAAATAGAAAATAACTTAGAAAACTAACAACTGTCGTCATTCCTCCTACAATTAGATATACAATGATTTCCCTATATTTTATAAACATTTTCTTCAATTCAAATTCTTTTTCCACTTATACCACATCCTTTTAAAAAGCAGAGTAATTCTATCACATAATGAAATTCTATGTAAATAATAATTCATATAATAATGCTGCTTTATAATCTAATTTAATATCTTATAAAATGATTAATAACCTTCCATCATTTCATATTTTTATAATCAATCTTATTTCTCTGTACAAAAAGTGGACGATGTTTTGCCTCTAAATATGTTCTTGCAAGGTATTCTCCCATAATACCTACACAAAAAAGCTGTATACCCCCAATCAATAGAATTAAACAAATAACCGTTGCATAACCAGGTATTTCTATTTTCATCAAAACCTTTTCCATAATTACCACAAATAGATACACAAATGAAACAAAAGAGCACAAAATTCCAAGCATCGTTGCAAGACGTAAAGGTGCAGTTGTAAAAGATACAAATCCTTCAATTGCATATTTCATCAATTTCCAAAATGACCAGCTTGATTTCCCATTTGCTCGATCATGTACATCATATGGCATATAGTAAGTATGAAATCCTACCCATGAAAAAATACCTTTTGAAAAACGATTATTTTCTGGCAAAGAAAGAATTGCTTCCACCATAGAACGTCTCAACAATCGAAAATCACTTGCTCCATCAACAAATTCTACCTGTGAGATTTTATTTATCAAATGATAAAATGTCTTTTTAAAACTACGTAATATTTTTCCTTCTAAGCGTTCTTTTTGATACGCTGCCACACTATCCCACTCCTCGCTTTTATCCAATATTTCCATCATAGATAAAGCATAGGCAGGATCTTGCTGCAGATCAGCATCAATGATTAATGCATACTCTCCTATGGATTCCTTTAATCCCGCATACATTGCACTCTCTTTTCCAAAATTACGAGAAAAGTTGAGAACTGTGATATTAGATTCTTTATGTAGTTGTGCTAACTGTTTTAACACTTCATAAGTCTGATCACTGCTTCCATCATTTATAAAAATGTATTCATATTCAAAATTATGATCAGCAAACACTTCTTTTACTCGCCCATAAAATAACTCTACATTTTTTTCTTCATTATAACAAGGTATAATCATTGACAGCTTCATAGTTTTTCCCTCCTTGCTTTTTTTAAAATCCATATACACAAAAGAATTACAACACTTCCTCCACTTACCACAATACCTTCCCATTTCCCTGGCAAGTGATATCGTATTTCCACCATATGATGTCCTTTCGTAATTTTAGCTCCTAAAAAAGCCATATTTACCTTTTCTACCTGTACTTTTTGCTTATCAATATAAATTTCAAATCCTTTTTGAAAAGGAATTGATGTTACAAAATATCCATCTTTTTTTACTTGTATATCTCCTGACAATACATTATGTTCCCATTTAGCATTATGCAAAGGTTCAATATTTTTCTTTCTTTTCTTTAATACGCCTGCATCCGCAATATAACAATCAATATTCCTTAAAGAATAGTTTCCCTCAGAAAAAGAAAACATTATATCATTCAATTCTTTATTAGAACTTAAGACATATTCAAAATCTGCTTTTCCACTTCGATACATATCTGAAGTCGAGTTTATGCGATTCATAATCCCATTTATAGAAATTACTGTATGATTTTTATTTTCAAAGGCAATATCCTCTACATCAAATCTTATGATAAAAAACTGATTCTTTTCTAATGGTTTCTTAAGCCTTAACTTCATTTTCCCATTTTTCTTATTATCAATACGAACCCCATTAGGCTCTTTTGTTATCTTTAATGTTTCTGTTTTATCTACGATATCAAATTGTGGTTTTACCTTTTGTACAGATAAAGACAGTTTTTTATTTGCTATCGCTTCTTCTACTATTGTGTTTTGATATAGTGCTTCTATTGAATAAGGATAAGATAAATTTTCAAACTGCTCTTTAGAAAGCATATCATAAGAAACATATGCAATAGGCAATACCTCTTTATTTTCTTCAATAAATCCATCTTCTTTTTTTGCTATTTTCTTATATCCATATTCCGTCTCTTTGTTTTTTCCATAATCATATAAATAACGAATTCCCATAAAACCATTAAAATAAGGATTTGATACACTTGGAATCATCACATGATTTCCACTTTTCATAGGTTGCTTCATGATATTATAATAAAAATCACGATAAAAAAGATTACTGTTAGAAGAATACTGTGTGGTTTTCCATTGACGTAAATCTTCGACTCGATTTACACCATAAAGAGTAAACGCATCATCAAATCGATATAGTTCATTGTTAGAATCTAAAGTATTCTGTATTAGTTCACTTTTTTCTTTGTG
>ENA-OPSO01000468-OPSO01000468.1-human-gut-metagenome-genome-assembly--contig:-NODE-468-length-18409-cov-2.127275_pt1 | contig 18409 bp, 18 predicted proteins | sample MGYA00241455_ERZ501902 | MGnify/ENA primary metagenome ERZ501902 (study PRJEB25962, sample SAMEA2042405) | human gut metagenome | biome: human gut; feature: human-associated habitat; material: faeces...
TTTCGGGGAAAAAACATATTAAATCAATTTTATCATGAATTAGAGTTCATGGCTATAAGCCATATTTTATTAGAGGCCATACCTCGTACACTTGGAAATTCTGAAATGACAGATAGGCTACAAGAGTATATGTTAAAAAGATTTCCTTGTTATAGTACTAATAAATACATTGCTAATCTTCCAAGGCGTCGCCGCATTAAATTGTTACTAATAGAAAGAAAGTTATACTTTATTTTGCAAATTATTTCTGGAAGGAATTAAGAAATGATTAGTGTGATTGTACCTGTTTACAATGTCGAAAGATACATAAGACAATGTGTTGAATCAATTTTGGAACAGACATATGCTGATTTAGAGATTATTTTAGTGGATGATGGATCAACTGATGGCAGTGGAAGCATTTGTGATGAATATAAGCTTAAAGATAATAGAGTAGTGGTTATACATAAATGTAATGGGGGATTATCAGAAGCCAGAAACGCAGGGCTTGATATCGCGAGGGGAGAGTATATCGGATTTGTGGATTCTGATGATTATATAGAACCAGATATGTATGAGGTATTATATAAAAACTGTGAAAGGTACGCAGCAGACTTGGCTGCGGCCAGATTTGTTAAATTTAACACCCAGGGTGAAGTCAGGAAAAATTTTACAGAAAATATTGAGGTTTTTTCCAGAGAAGAAATGCTTAGGCTATTTATAGTAGGAGATAGGCGTTATGAAATAACCATGTCAGTGTGGGATAGGCTTTATAAAAGAGAATTGATTTCTGATTTACGCTTTCCAGTAGGGAAGTGCTATGAGGATATAGTCTTTAGTACTAAAGTTATTGAAAAAAGTAAAATCAATGTTTATATTGACAGAGCCCTATATCATTACAGGTTAAGAGAAGATAGCATAAGTGGTGAAGATTTTAATGATTATAATAGAGCACCGTTGCGTATTATTACAGACTTAATACCGGAGTTAGAGAGAAGGATTTTGTTTTTAGATGAGAAGGGAGAAAAAGAACTAGCTGACGAGTGTAGGTATCAATACATTGATAATATGTTTAAATATTTAACGCTTTTTAAATGGGATTCCAATACTGATGAAATATTAAAAAATAAAATATCAAACTACTGTGAGCAAGTAAAACTAGATTGGAAAAAAGGAGTTAAGTTTTGTCTGAAGTTATTGTTGTTAAAGCATTCCGTTACAAAAACGGTTAAAATATATTTTTCATGGCAAACTATTAAGAAGCGTATATGCTTATAACATGAAATTTGGGTGAAAAATTAATGGTTATTATAAAAATGATGGGTGGCTTAGGTAATCAAATGTTTCAATATGCCTTATATAAAGCATTTGAACAAAAGCATATTGATGTGTATGCGGATTTGGCATGGTATAAGAATAAAAGTGTTAAGTTTGAACTTTACAATTTTGGAATAAAAATCAATGTTGCTTCAGAAAAAGATATAAACAGACTATCGGATTGCCAAGCGGATTTTGTTAGCAGGATTAGAAGAAAAATATTTGGGAAGAAAAAATCGTTTGTTTCGGAAAAAAATGATTCTTGTTATGAAAACGATATTTTGAGGATGGACAATGTATATCTAAGCGGATATTGGCAAACTGAAAAATATTTTAGTAATACAAGGGAAAAGTTGTTAGAGGATTATTCCTTTGCTTTGGTAAATAGTCAAGTAAGTGAGTGGGAAGATAGTATCAGAAATAAGAACTCTGTTTCTATTCATATAAGAAGGGGAGATTATCTACAAGGGGAACTTTATGGGGGGATTTGTACAAGTTTGTATTATGCGGAGGCTATAGAATATATCAAGATGAGAGTACCTAATGCTAAATTCTTTGTGTTTTCTGATGATGTTGAATGGGTTAAACAGCAGGAGGATTTCAAGGGATTTGTGATAGTTGATAGAAATGAATATTCTTCAGCACTGTCAGATATGTATCTTATGAGTTTGTGCAAGCATAATATTATTGCTAATAGCAGTTTTAGCTGGTGGGCGGCCTGGCTGAATAGAAATGAAGAAAAAATAGTTATTGCTCCCCGACGTTGGTTAAATGGTAAATGTACACCAGATATATGGTGTAAAAAGTGGATTAGGATATAGTAAAAGAGAGTAAAACATGACAAAAATTGCGATTTTATATATATGTATAGGTAAGTATGATACGTTTTGGAAAGACTTTTATATCAGTTTTGAAGAAAGGTTTATGACAGAGTGCGAAAAAGAGTATTTTGTATTTACGGACTCCAAATTTATTTATGGGGAAAATGTAACAGAACGAATACATAGGATTCATCAGGAAAATTTAGGGTGGCCTGGAAATACATTATTTCGTTTTAAAATGTTTTTGCAGATTATACCAGAGTTAAAAAAATTTGATTATACTTTTTTTATGAATGCTAATGTAATTTGTAAAGAAAGAGTAACAGAAGAAATGATGCTTCCTAAAGATGAAAAACTGGTTGTGGTTCAGCATCCAGGGTATTATAAACAGAAGCCATATGAATTTGAATATGATAGGAATCGTAAATCAAAGGCATATATTCCGTATTATAAAGGAGAAGTATATATATGTGGGGGAATTAATGGAGGCCGAACTGAAGCTTATATAGAGCTAATTAAAACGCTTAATAAAAATATAAATAGTGACATAGAAAATGGGATTATAGCACGTTGGCATGATGAATCTCATATAAATCGTTATATACTTGATAATACGTGCTATAAGCTTCTATCTCCTGCATACTGTTATCCGGAAAATTGGGACATCCCTTTTACACCGATATTAGTAGTATTGGATAAAAAGGATAGAATATGCCTGGATTCAGCTAAAACAGCGGAACAATGTGCTGATATTTTTTTCCTTGAAAAAATAAAGAAACAGTTTATACAGTTTTTTTGGAAGCTGATATATATACTAAAATAATGGGTGGTATGTTTTGAAAAGGGATATATTATGCAATTTTCCTCATTATATAGATCTTAAACTAAATGACATTGCTTTAGTCTGCTAAACCCGCCTGTTTTAAGAGGTAGTTAACTTAATAGTGAATTATAGGGGAAGGTGATTTATGGAAAAACTTATAGTGTTTATACCATGTTATAACGCAGAGAAATATATTTCTGAAACGATAGACAGCCTTATAAAACAGACGTTTAAGGATTTTAAAATATTGGTTATAGATGATGGTTCTACAGATAGAAGTAGGGATATAGTGAAACAATATGCAATGCAAGACCACAGGATTCTTCTTGTAGAGAATGAAATAAATAGGGGGATTGTATATACTAGGAATAGAGGGCTTAAATTATGCGATTGCGAATATATTGCGTTAATGGATGCCGATGATATAGCTCCATTATATAGGCTGGACGAGGAAGTTCGCTATTTAGAAAAACATCCAGAAATAGATGCGGTGGGAGGATTGTATCAGCTGATTGACGAAGATGGAAATGAATTGCCGACTAATTTAAAACCAGTTTTATCGGATGCAGCCATAAGAGCTAATATGCTATTTTTTAACCCAATAGTAAATGGCAGTATGATGTTTAGGAGAAAGGTAGCAGTAGATAATGAAATAATATATAGGGAAAGTAATAGAACATTAGAGGATTACAGATTTTGGAGTGAGTTTTTAATATATGGAAAGATTAATAATATAAATAAGATATTACAGTATTATAGAGTATCAAGAACCAGTATTTCAAGAAAGACACAAAGGGAAGAATTAGATAAAAGAAATCAGGATTTTGATGAAATACATGAATTACTATTTCAAATAATGAAGATTCGATTATCAGATAAAGACAAAAGATTAATTAAGAAGGCAACTCATGATGTTGGGGAATTAGAGGGGATTCTAGAACGTCTGAGATTCTTCAAAGCACTCTTTGTAATGCAAAGGCAAGAAAACGCAGGCGATAGTGAATTCAATAGGGAATTGAATAAAGTATGTAAAGAGTACCGTAACAAAGAACTAATTAATTGGTTGAAGGATTAAAGGAAATAATGATTATTATAAAAATAATGGGTGGATTAGGCAATCAAATGTTTCAGTATGCCTTAGCAAGAAGGTTACAATTAATGGGGAGAAATGTTAAGATAGATACATCATATTTTGATGATATTCCTGATACAGATACGCCTCGGCTAAAATGGGTAACAAAGTTTAATTATAAATTTTATGAGATTTCTAAATTTGAAAAAAAATATAGAATGCTAATCATGAATAGCGTTTATACCATTATAAAACAAAAACCATATATATTTATTGAAAGGGATTATAATTATGACTCTTCAATTATTAAAAAGAAACACGCTTATTTAATAGGTTATTGGCAAACCGTTAAGTATTTTGATGTCATAGGAGATATTTTAAAAGAGGATTTCAAATTTAATATGAATGAGCTCACAAAGGAAGAGAAAAGTCTATATGAAGAGTTAAAGAACATTCCTAATTCTGTTTCTGTTCATGTTAGAATGGGTGATTATAGGAACAGGGATAATTTTTCTATATTTGGGAATATATGCAATTCGGATTACTATATAAAGGCTTGTGAAATGTGTCAAGAAAAATTAAATGATTGTACGTTTTTTGTCTTTACAGATTCGCCAAGTGATTTTGAAAAGAATATTAGATTAAATGTTAAGTATAAATTGATTTTTACAAAAGAAAAAAATGATTGGTTTGAATTGTTTCTTATGAGTAGTTGTAAGAATAATATTATTGCTAATAGTACATTTAGTTGGTGGGCAGCCTGGTTAAATTCAAATCCAGATAAATTAGTGATTTCACCAGATAGGTGGACAAATGAGAATGATAGAAAAGACATACTGTGTGAGAGTTGGATAAAAATTCTATGCTAGGAAGGATTAATGATAAAAATGAAAGCTAGAAGCAGAATTAGTATTATCGTACCGGTCTATAATGTTGAAAAGTATATTAATCAATGTATACAAAGTGTTTTGTCACAGGATTATCCAGAGTTTGAATTGATAATAATTGATGATGGGTCGACCGATAGGACGTTAGAGATTTGTAACCAATATTTATATAATTCTCATATCAATGTATTCTCTCAAGAACATGGTGGACAGGCCAAAGCGAGAAATTTAGGTATTCAAATGGCAAGCGGTGATTATATTGCCTTTTTGGATGGTGATGATTTTTGGGAAGAAAATTATTTAGATAGACTGGATAAGATAATAAATAAATCTAATTGTGACCTGTGTATTGGAAATAAATATTATTGCTTAAAAAATGGCTCTAAAGTTATGTATCAGGTGTTTGATATGGAGAACGAATGGTGTGTAGATTCACTGGAACGGGTAAAAGATATTATTTTCTATGAGGGAAGTATTCCGGGATCAATGTGCTTAACTATTTATAATAGGAGTTTTTTACTAAAACATAATATAATGTTCTCTGAAGATTTGATTTGTAACGAAGATTTTGATTTTTTTATAAGAGGAGTGCTTAGCGCTCAATCAATAAGCTTGATCGGTTATTGTTTTTATAATTATCGGCAGGATAATATTTTGTCTACATACTACAATATATCGTCTGATAAACTATTGACGTATATGCGGGTTTATAAAAAATGGTTTGATTATTTGAAAAATAAATCAGAGCAAGAATATAAAAATATACTTTTGGGAATTTCAAAAAATTACAGATGGATATTTGGTGCACGTAATAGTCTTGATAAAAATGATAAAAAGATTCAAGAGGTCGCCGATTTTCTTCAATCAACACATTATATACTTGACTATAGTGAAAAAAAGACGTTTATAACAACTATTAAAAGGATAAAAAAGTATATATTATTTGGGAGATTGAAGCGTGAATAAAAATAAAATTAGTATTATAATCCCAATATATAATATTGAGAATTATATAGAAAATTGTATTAAATCGGTTATCGAACAAACCTATAGTAATATTGAAGTATTACTAATAAATGATGGGTCTACAGATCATAGTTTTGAAATTTGTCAGAAATGTGCTGGTATTGATAACAGAATAAAAGTAATAAATAAAAAAAATGGTGGTCTTTCAGACGCAAGAAATTGTGGGATAGAAAATGCCTCGGGCCAATACTTGATGTTTGTTGATGGAGATGATTTTATACATTCCTGTGCATGCGAAATACTTCTCAGAAATTTAATAAATACACAAGCTGATATTGCTATTGGTGGATTTAGAAAGGTGGATAACATAACAGATGTGGGGGAAGCTATTTTTAATCAAATACCGGTGGTATATTCAGGACGGGAAAGCTGCTTTAATGTATATAATGAATTTGGAGTTAATTTTACGGTGGCGTGGGGGAAATTATACAAGGCAAGCTGTTTTGAAAAGATAAGATATCCTATAGGAAAATTGCATGAAGATGAATATGTAACATATCAGCTACTTTATGCGGCTGATAGTGTAGTATATGTTGCCTCACCTTTATATTATTATATACAAAGAGAAGGAAGCATAATGGGAAGTATATATGATGAGAAAAATTTATCCATCTTAGAAATGGCTAATCAAGCAATTCAGTTTTATTGTGTGAAGGGGGACCGGGAGCTTCAAGAGTTAGCAATACGTAGAGCCTTTGGGTTGTGTAAGATGTTATATGAAAAATATAGGGATGTAAACAATTCGAAGTGTAAGAGAATTGTTTTGAAAGAATATAGAAAGTTTTTGTTTAGATATGGGACTGGTTTGCCTAAAAGTTATAAGAGAGTAAGGATAGGAGAGTATCTATATGGTTTCTCCCCGATGATTGCTAAATGTTTTGATAAATTATTATAATAAATAATCTCTAATCAGATGCTGATTATTGCACGAGGTAAAGGATAAGCTGAATTCGATCGACATCAAATCATATTGTCCAAAGTAGTTATGTATTGGCTATTTGATGCCTCTAGCTCATCTTATCGCTGTACCGGGAATGAAAAGTTACTACTGTTTGGGGAAGTGTACGCTTTTTTCATATGCATATTCAGGAAAACCGCATTTGTTGATGTACTAATGTGATGTGAGGCATATTTTTTGCGTTTGGTAAGTTCTGATTTTTGGAATATAGCATAGATAAAAATTCAGCAAATTAAAAAAGGCTTGCAGAGGTAAGAAATGATGAATATAAATCAAGAGAAATATAAGATTGTTATTAAACCAAATTCTGGTTGGTTTGAGTTGCACTTAAGTGAGGTTTTTCAATATAGAGATTTAATTCTCCTTTTCGTTAAGAGAAATTTTGTGGCTCAGTATAAACAAACAATATTAGGGCCTGTTTGGGCAATCATACAACCTCTTATGACAACATTTGTTTTCACGTTTATTTTTGGAAATATAGCAGGTTTAGCTGATTGTGGACAGGTGCCTTCATTCCTTTTTTATATGTGTGGAAATATTACATGGGGATATTTTGCAGGATGTCTGACAGGTACTGCAAATACGTTTGTGTCGAATAGTGGAATTATGGGAAAAGTATATTTTCCTAGGCTTGTTATGCCCATATCAATTGTAATTACGCAGTTTATATCATTTGCTATACAATTTACTATGTTTTTGGTTTTAACAATAATCTTTTATTTTAATCCTAATTATGTATTACATTCCAATTTTTATATTGTAATGTTTCCTCTGTTTGTTTTCCAGATGGCAATGCTTGGATTGGGATTCGGTATAATTGTATCGGCACTGACAACAAAGTATAGAGATTTGGCAATGCTGGTTTCTTTTGGTGTACAACTGTGGATGTATCTGACACCTGTGGCATATTCACTTTCTATTTTTAAAAATTCCTTTTTATATAAATTGATTATGATAAACCCAATGACACCTATTATTGAGAGTATGAGATTTTCCTTTTTGGGCTCGGAGGCAGGAGTGTTTAATCTACAATATTATGGAGTTAGCTGGGGGATTACGTGTCTTATATTATGCATTGGCATTCTTTTATTTAGTAAAGTGGAAAAAAGTTTTATGGATACTATATAACTTATATGAAAGGCAATCTGTGATGAAAGATGAGATAATGGTAGATATACAACAGGTATCTAAACAATATAGGTTGGGGACTATAGGGGGCGATACCCTAAGAGAAGAAATACAAAGCAGGTGGGCCAGACTTTGCGGTAAGGAGGACCCCAATCTTAAAATTGGCGAGAAGGTATATAGCAAAAATGAAAAATTCATGGCTCTTGATAATGTATCATTTAAAGTGTACAGAGGGGAAGCGATTGGAATAATTGGTCATAATGGAGCCGGTAAGTCAACACTCTTAAAGCTTTTGTCACGAGTAACGGCTCCTACTTCTGGTACGATTTATCTAAATGGAAGGATTACATCAATGTTGGAGGTAGGGACTGGATTTCATCCGGAACTCACCGGACGAGAAAATATTTATATGAATGGTGCTATACTGGGAATGACCAAGGCAGAAATAAATCGAAAAATTGATAATATAATTGATTTTTCAGAAGTTCGTCAATTTATTGATACGCCTGTAAAGCGATATTCATCAGGGATGTATGTTAAGTTGGCATTTTCAGTGGCAGCACATTTGGATTCAGAGATATTGTTGATGGATGAAGTTCTGGCTGTTGGAGATGTAAAATTTCAAGAAAAGTGCTTAGGAAGAATGGGACAGGCATCAAGCCAAGAAGGAAAAACAGTATTGTACGTAAGTCATAATATGAGGACAATTCGTCAGCTATGTACGAGATGTATTGTTCTAAAGAAGGGGGGTGTAATATATGATGGAGATGTTGATAAGGCAATTGAATTATATATGGATTTAGAAAAAAGTGATTTTTATACATTGTATAAATTGAGCGATATTCAGCGACCATCATTAGATCATGGTGTTGCAGTTAGAGTGACGTCGTTTGAATTTTTGGGCTGTGAACAGGCACGTTTTTCAGAAGGTTCAAAAGTGATTTGCGCAATGGAATGGAAAGGCACACAATGCATTAAAGGTTTAAGACTATATTTAGCGATAAAAGCCGCAGATGAGACCCCAGTGGGGGTTGCGAAGTCAGAAATTATAGGTGAAGCCGAGGTTGATTGTGAAAAACGTGCGGAATTCGTAATAGATTTGGACATGCTTGCACCAGGGACATACTTTTTTTATATAAATCTAATTATTATGAATGAGTACGGGACTCCACATAGCTATGATCGACCTAATAAGAAAATATTTTTTGAAATAGTACCTAATGAGAATGAAATAAAATTTGATTGGAAATCTAGAGAAATGGGATATATATGTTTTAGAGAAATCAAAAAGATAAGATAATAAAACATAGAAAGAATTTTGGAGGATTAAGGATGACACAGTATATCGCATTTGGCCCTATGGCAGGTATATGTAACCGTATTAAAAGGCTTTTTTCTGCTTTGAGGTTTTATGGAGATTCAAATGATACGATTGATATGTATTGGTCAATTTCTAATATAGTAACTGAACCATTTGGGAAACTATTTGAATTTAAGACAGAATTTCTTATAAATGAAATTAATATGCAGATTAACAGAGATGAACCGCCAAATAACTGTAAAAGTATAGAAGATGGAAATGTATTTCGATTATTAATAAAAGAGGGTGAAGTGCCAAATGGATTTACCAAAGCCTACCCGAAAGATATAGAAGGTCAGGAATGTATTGATTTTGAGTTTGATAGAATACCACAGGAAGTGCGAAAGGTGTATCTGAATTTTTTCAGAAGATTACAGCCTTCAACGTTAGTGAAGGATAGGATTGAGCAATTGAATATGGATACTAAATATGTTGCTGTACATGTACGATTGAATAGTCAATGGAAAGAGTTTGGAAGAGGAAGTGACGATGATCTAAAAAAATACTTGGATGAAATGAAAAAATATTCAAAGGATACGCAGTTTTTTTTAGCTAGCTGTGATAAAAAAGTGGCTGATTTTTTTAGATTAGAATTACCGGGACAAATAAATGAACTTCCTAATAAGGACTATGAAGGAGCAGTTGATGCAGTTGCAGATTTATACCTTTTAAGTAGGGCTTCGGTTCTAATAGGAAGCTATGCATCGACCTTTACAGAGGTTGCATGGTGGTTATCAGGCTGTGGACAGCAAGTAACCATTATTGGAGACTATGAAACATTTCAAAAGAACCAAAACGATCAGAGTATAGGAAGAAAAGAGAGCATAAAAGAGAAAATAATACGGTTTTTAAAAAATACAAAAGGATAACATATGTAAAATATGTTTATATAGGTGTGCAATGAAGTATATAATTTTAGGTGCAGGACCAGCAGGTCTTAGTTACGCAAATAGATTAAAAAAAAGTGGTGAAACCTCATTTTTAGTGCTTGAGAGAGAGAAGGATGCTGGTGGATTGTGCAGAAGTGTAAATGTAGATAACAGCCCTCTGGACCGGGGGGGGGGGCATTTTTTGGATGTACGAAATAAGAAAGTAAACGATTTTCTATTTGAGTTTATGCCAAAAACAGAGTGGAATATTTTTGAAAGAGATTCAAGAATTAAGATTCATAATCAAGAGATTTCACATCCGTTGGAGGCTAATATTTGGCAATTAGATATTGATACTCAGATAAGATACCTTAAGTCAATAGCTTTAGCGGGATGTAATTGTAATAAGGAGATGCCAAAAAGGTTTGTAGAATGGATTTACTGGAAATTGGGAGAATGCATAGCTAACGATTATATGCTGCCTTACAATAGTAAAATGTTTGGTGAACAATTAAATGAGTTAGGGACATATTGGTTAGATAAACTCCCTAATGTTTCTTTTGAAGAAACACTGCGTTCATGTATTCAACATAAAGCATATGGTAAAGAGCCCGGGCATAGTAAATTCTACTACCCGCGCAATTATGGATATGGTGAGTTGTGGCGGCGGATGGCTGATAATTTAGGAGAGCACATACTATTTAATCATAAAGTATTTGCGCTCGACAAAGGGGTGGTAATGACTAATTCTGGGGTTAAGTTTAAGGCCGATAAGATTATTTCCACAATTCCATGGGATTCCTTTAAAATAAATGGTATGCCAGAACAATTAGAATGTGATTTAAAACAATTAAAACACATAGGGGTAACAATTGAATATATTAAAGAAGATTATCGTACTGATGCCCATTGGATATATGAGCCATCATTGGAGATACCTTATCACAGAATTTTGCTAAGGAAAAATTTTTGCAGCAATAGTTTTGGATATTGGACTGAAACAAATAATTCGCGTTATTTAATGGGACCAGAAAAGATATTTTATGTAAATGAGTATGCATATCCACTGAATACATTACATAAAAATCAAATAATGCAAACTGTGTTAAAGTGGGCAAGAGCGAATAATATTTTTGGCTTGGGAAGATGGGGAGAACATCAACACTATAACTCTGATGTTACAGTTGAAAGAGCATTAAATCTAATGACTGACTAAAGAAAAATTAGGGAGAGGGAAAAGTGGAAATTGATAAATCATCTAATTTTAATCTGGATATTATAAGGTGTTTAGCTGCATATATGGTACTATTTTGCCATTTGGGGCAGTATTGTGGATTATCCGTAACTGATGAGATGAGAAAGGGGGTTCAACTATTCTTCATTTTGAGTGGATATTTGATTTTTAACTCATTAAATCATACTTCAAGTCTTGGACAGTATTACCGCAAAAGATTTTTACGAATTGTACCAGTATATTGGTTAGTGCTGGTGATAAACTATGTAATGGGGGGGGGGGTGGTTGTTTTCATAGATAGGGAGCCAATAGGTTTCCTTTTTTCGAATGAGGGGCCGCTTGGAATAAAATATTTAAGATATTTTTTTTTCTTACATATGTTTATTCCTTCGGAAAACTATGGGTATTGGAATAATGCGTATGCGGTATGGACCATGAGTTCATTTGCCTTTTTTTATTTGGTTGCTCCATTTTTATATAAATTGATAAACAGGTTTTCTAAAGCGTTATTTCTACTCTGCATACTAATGGTTCTAAGACCATTTGTGCAAAAATTAATGCTTAGTTATCTGTTTACAGTCATGGAAAAGAGTGAGCAACTGATTTGGTTTGTTAATAATACTCCAGTTAATACCATATATTGTGTTATATTTGGTTGCACTGCATATTTGGCTTTAAAAGAAAAAAGGCTGTCTTTGTATGGTATATACTTGACTTTTATAGCTATAATGGGAAAAATGCAATGGTATACATATGAGATTGTTGTATGTATGTTATTTATAATTATATTATGCTGTCCACTAGAGGTGAAAAATATTTTTATACAAAAGTGCATACGGCTATTAAGCAATGCAAGTTTTTCTCTTTATCTCATACATCCGGTTACGCTGCAGTATATGAATTTTTTTATGTTAAAAGTACTAAAGGATAGTAGACTATGTAATATCCTCAGATTGATAGTACTCCTTTCAAGTGCTATAATTATATCTATTAATTTTTGGAAGTTCATTGAGTATCCACTAGAAAATTGGTTGTTTAGTAGGTTCATTAAACAAGGAGATAAAAATGATATTGGGCATAAATTATGCAAATGATAACTTCAGGAAAGCTCAAAGATTAAACACTAAGACAGCATATAAAAACGGTGTTGACAAAGTCATTGAGTATAGGCCTACAGATATAGATGAGTCGTTTAAGGAAAAGAATAGCTCCATTTGGTGCGCAAAGAGAGGGGCAGGGTACTGGATATGGAAACCTTATATTATCGCAAAAAGTTTTGACGAGATTAGTGAAGGGGACTACTTGATATATGCAGATTCCGGATGTGCATATATCAATAACGTAAAATTTTTGATTGATGCAATGGAGTGTGCACAAAAAGATGTAATGGTATTTCAAATCAAATCGATAGAAGGTAAGTATAGTAAAAGAGATGCATTTGTTTTGTTGGAGTGTGATAGTAGGGAATATGTGGAATCTAGGCAAATTTGTGCAACATTTATGGTGATAAAAAAGACAAAATTTGCAAAAGAATTTATTGATGAATGGCTCGAGAAAGTACAAGATTCTAGAATAGTAAGTGATAGTGAAAATGTCATGGGGTTACCAAATTATGAGGGTTTTATTGATAATAGGCATGATCAGACTGTATTAAGTTTGCTGGCAAAAAAATGGGGGATTATTCCTTTTCGTGATCCATCTCAATGGGGAAATGATTATAATTATGCAAATGACATTATTGTGAGGAGCAGTTATCCACAAATTTTTGATTCACATCGATGTGGAGATATATCATCATCATATTTTTTGTATAAGAATAAGTGGGTAAAATCTTATATAACTTCGATAAAACACGTATATAGCAAAATAAAAAATAAATTATATGATAGAAGGAAACGGTAAGATATGATTGATAAGAAATGTCCAATTTGTGGCGGGAATAGTATATTACATCGAAAATATGGTAAAGAGTCCTGTATTAAAGATTATAAATATCTATATAAAGAAATTCCGGAAAATCTGGATATCATTGACTATGAATTGTATCGATGTACAAATTGTGATCTTGTTTTTGCTGCTCCACTTATTGGTGGGAGTGAGAGTTTTTACACATGGGTAACGAGCCATTCAAATTATTATCCGACAGAGGAAAATCCTCGTTGGGAATGGATACAAATAAAAGAGTATTTACTGCAAAATAAAAACGTTAAAACTATTTTAGAAGTAGGGTGTGGTGAGGGTGCATTTTTATCTTTTATACAAAAAGCGGTGCCTGGTTTAAGTTGTCTAGGTATAGATACAACAACCTCAGCGTGTATTGAGTGCATGAAAAAAGGTTTGGATGTTTATAATGGAACATTAGAAGAATATATAAATGGTGGTAATAAAAAGAAATTTGATATGGTTGTGGCGTTCCATTGTTTGGAGCATGTTGAGGAACCTATGCAGCTAGCTAAAGAAATGTTAGACATTACAGATGAGAAAGGAATGTGTATCGTAAGCTTTCCGTATACAGATATGAAGATGGAAAAAGTTTTTATTACTGCTAATAATATGCCGCCGCACCATCTTTCTCATTGGAATTATAAAAGCTGTAAAAAACTTGCAGAGGTTTTAGCGGCCAATATGCAAATAGTTTCTCCGTATGCACCTCGAATTAAAGACGAGGTGTATCAGTTATTACTTAATATGTATTATCCTATTTGGAAGCCAAGAGATGATATTAATTTTTTCAATGTTGCTCTAATAGCACTAATACATCCTCTTAAGACGTTGAAAGCAGTAAAATGTGTTATTCTGAAAGATAGAATTGTTACTGCTAGTCAAATTGGTAAGGCTACACAAAAACGCAGAGTTCCTTGGTTTGTAATGCTTATTTTAGAGAGGAAAGACAAAGCATTTATGGGATAAAGAGGATGATTGAAGTCTTTATCAATTAGATATTGATAGATAATAGATGATATATACTTTGCCGAGATAAAAATACCTGGCAGTTTTGGGGATGGTAACGGCGGGGGGTTGGGGAATGGAGGAGAAGGATATTATGGAACTAAAAAATATTATTGGAAAACTTGATTCAAAGGTGCTTTATATATTGGGCAATATTATCAATTTATTGACTTTTTTAGGGCTTATTTACATAAATTTTTCTTCTGCTGATATATGGGCAGATGAAGCCTGCACTATACAAACCGTTAGACATGGTTTTTTATCAATCACACAGTTGACCGGAATTGATGTACATCCCCCTTTATATTATTATATTGTGAAATTATTCTGCTGTTTAGTGCCCTTATCAGATGAAATCATGATAGGTCGTATAGTATCATTGTTGCCATATGTGATTTTATGGTTTGTTGCAGCAAAATATGTTGTAAATAAAATAGGAGGATTAGGTATTATATTGCCTGTATGTATATGCCAGTTTTATCCCATAGTGAGTAACTTTAATGAGATTCGAATGTATAGTTGGGGAATGTTGTTTGTTACGTTGGCAGCACTTTTGGGAGTCGATATATCGGAGGATAGTTCTAAGTCGCATTGGGCAGGCTTGATTATATTGAGCTTGGCCGCTGCATATACACATTATTTTGCATTAGTAGCGGTATTTTGGGTATGGATAATATGTGAACTTTCTAATATTAGGAGTTTTACCTTTTTGAAAAAATGGATAATAGCCGGTTGCCTTGTCTTTATAGGCTATTTACCATGGCTCTTCGTCCTTTTAAGACAGACACAAGAAGTTTTTACTAATTATTGGATTAAAGATATAAATTTTGAAACGATAAAAAATTATTTTTGGTATATATATTCCACAAATGTACCATATGTGGCCAAATTATCATATATGTTTATTCTAATATTATTGTTTTATCATATTAAAAAGTATAAGAATATAAAGATATTTCAAGCGGGGGGATATGTATTGCTTCCATTTATAGTTATATTTTGTGGTGTAGTAATTTCAAAGATTTTTAGACCTGTATTTATGTATCGATATATAGTGCCCTCATTAGGTACTATGGCTGTGGGAGAAATACTTTTAATAAAAAATTTGCAGGAAAAATCGAAAAGATGTGAACCTTTTTTGAATACAGCAGTATTAGTGATGTTTGTCATAATTGTGTCATTAAACCTTAGGCAGTCTATAATTAAAGAAAAGTATTACGGTGCTAGTTGGAATAATCTTATTTCGGCGATAGAGTATATAAAGAAGGATAGAAAAGCAACTTTTATATATATAGAAAATGGACAACCTTTAGTTAGACCGTTTACCGTATTGTGGGAAGACGACACACATTTGTGTGAGAATGTGAATATGTCATTATATAATCAGAGGCTTTTTGGAACAAAGGCATATGTAGGTCAAAAGGTATACGGTCCAGTATTTATTGTTGTAAATGTAGACAATGAGATAAGAAAATATGAAAAATATCTAGGGGTTCTTTGCACTTCTAATGGTGATTATAAGGTATACTATGATTGCGGAGGTTATCAAAATAATAATTAGTTATCGAAATTTTATAGTTTCATATAGGAGAAAAGTAAGATGAAGAAACTATTTACTAAAATCAAAGATGTTGATGAATTATATATATTTAGGAGCTTGAAGGATAAACCTGTATCACTTATTGCATTCATAGGTTCCTTTATAATTGGTATATTGGCAAATGGTTTTGCTATGGCTAACGGATATATGAATGGTGATGGAGTTGCATATGGTTCATATTACAAATCAGGGGGATGGGATATAAGTCAAGGGAGATGGGGACTTATATTTTTTTCGGATCGGTTTGTAACAAGCTGGTTTGATGGTCTAATAGCGTGCTTTTTGTTGGCTGTTGCAGCAGTACTTATAGTGAAAATTTTCAAAATCAAAAGTGTATCGATTATTGTGAGCATTTCTATGCTTATTGCCACACAAACACATTTTGCTCAATGGCAGGGTTCAGTTTATGTTTTATTTCCGTATGCAGCGGCATTTTTGTCGGCAGTTGCATGTACGGATTTTTGTGAGAAAGAGGGGAACATTTATTGTTTATTGGCAGTTATTACATTAGTCTTTTCAGTGAGTATATATCAAGCATATGTAACAATTGTAATGGTGCTTTTTCTAATCAAGATTGTAGGCTTTTTTATACATGAAAAACCCTATAGGTATATTAGAAGGAGAATACTATCATATTTTTTTGTTGGAGTTTTATCAGGATGTATATATTATATTGGTGTGCAGGTATCCTTATGGCATTATAATGTACAAATGACGGGAGGAAGAGGCTGGGCCTCCGCTATGTCTGGTCATTTACCCATATTTTTTGATACTGCTAATACTATAAAGTCTACATACAAAATTTTTTTTCAATTATTGTTGATAGATGGGATAACACTATATAGTAAGGTACATAAATTGGTTTATATTTTTCTCTTTGTTACAATTATATATTTAGTAATTTTAAATGTAAAAAGAGAAAAGAAAATTAGTAATAAAATTATTACAGTAATTTTACTTATTTTTTTTCCTATTAGTGTAGTGCTGCTTAGATTGATTACAGAGACAGTAATTCCATGGTCAATGTTTCCCGCAAAGATATTTGTGCCAATAGGAATGTTGATTTTTTATGAAGATACAATAAAAACAGATTTCATAGTGCGAGATAATTCACCTATGATAAGATTTATAGGTGTTGGGGGGTGGGGGAGATATGGAGTGATATTAGGCTGCTTGTTTTTAGCTTTGGAATCAATCTATATTAATAATGTTGATTATAGTAACTTAAAAAAAAGAAATGAGAAAACTTTTGCGGCATCTATCAGATTATTGGATACAGTAGAGTATGCAAAAGGGTATGAAAAAGGAATGCCTGTAATTTTTATTGGAAATCTGGGGAGTACTTATGAGAATCCTCTTCGGGAATATGAGGAAACACTAGAAGGATATGAAGCATACATAATGGATTATTTGCCATTTCACGGAACAGGTTCACACGGATGGCATACATTTATAAGAAATAATTTAGGGGTGGTTTTGTCGATGCCATCAGATTATAGTATACTTTATAATGAAATAGAAAATTCTGATTGGATTAACACATTATCAATTTTTCCTGATAAAAATTGTACGGGTATATATGATGGTGTGCTGGTAGTAAGAATAGGCAATTGAGTAGTTCTTTAAAACTTTTTATGATGTTTTATTTGGCTTATAATTTAGATGTATTATAGTAGAGTAGAAGGGAAAATAGAATGGACTTAATATCAATAGTGGTGCCTTGCTATAATGAACAGGAAACGGTTCCTATATTTTATAAGAAATTAGAAGAAGTGAAGCAGAAAATGCCATTAGTAGAATTTGAATACTGGTTTATTGATGATGGAAGTTCAGATGATTCGGAAGATTACAGTGATGATTCTGTAGATTACGGAGATGGAACGGAATAAAAAACATATGCAATCCTGCAGTGTGGATCATACAGAGTAATTACGAACATACGAAAGAGCAAAGAAGAGAGCAAAGGTACTTCTTTGCTCTTTATGTTTTTTACAAAAAACACATAAAATATATAAAAAAATTGTTAAATATACACATATTTTTAATTGACGTATGGAATGTCCGTTGGTATAATAAGGCTTATAGAATGACTAAAAGTCAGTTCGTATTCCTGATTGAACTTGCTGTAAGATAGTTACTGTTCATATGCCAAAATTCCATTGCCGCAGGCAATCTGGAATGAATTTTGGCTACGTTACTGAGAATGGAGTGAACAGTAACGTAAGATATCCTGTTACAGTATTATTTTATGGAATCAGTATCTGCAAAAAAGATAGAAACCGAAGTTAAGGGAGGACTCCAGATGGGTGTGAGTATGAAATTTACGGATTTGGATCAATATTTATTTGGACAGGGAACCAATTATGAAGTATACAAGAAACTGGGG
>ENA-OPSO01000469-OPSO01000469.1-human-gut-metagenome-genome-assembly--contig:-NODE-469-length-18407-cov-2.162871_pt1 | contig 18407 bp, 16 predicted proteins | sample MGYA00241455_ERZ501902 | MGnify/ENA primary metagenome ERZ501902 (study PRJEB25962, sample SAMEA2042405) | human gut metagenome | biome: human gut; feature: human-associated habitat; material: faeces...
ATATGCAGACGGGCCTTCTCAGGAGGTGGTTTTGGAAAAGACCGCTCATTGGACGGATGAGAGAGCCTATGAGGCTGAAATTGATTTGACAGTAAAGGGAATGCAAAGTTATACCGAGAAGCAAAAGCCGGTGAACATTGTTCCTGTTTTGGATGTGACAGCGTCTATGAATTACTGCGACACCCCCGGCCATACAAAACTGGTGATAGGACATACACTGTCCGCGATGGAGAACAGCAAGGAGATCTGGGAAGAGATCAAGGAGACTTTGCCGGATGAAGAAACCTACCGGAAGCTGGGAGAGGAAAGCCCAGATCAGCTTTTTTTGTCCTTGCCAGAGTCTGTGGACCCTGAGGGGAAATGCAGGCTGGTATGCGGGCAGGAAGATAGAAGTGACAGGCTTCCCTATGACAATATCAGTGGATGGAAGATTATCTATGTGACAGATGATCAGACGTTGCTGACGGGAGTAGAAGAGGGAACTAAGCTGAGACGTTTCAGTCACACGATTGACCATGGGGGAATTTATTTGCCTGTGGGAGAGACTAAAATTTTTGAGAATCGGACAACCTGGCACTATTACAGTGGAAAAACAGAACGGTGGCAATGTGAGAAAAGTCGTATGGAGCACTTGGAGGAAGGGTATGCTCAATTTTTGGATGCGGTGTTTGAGGATATGCAGCCCATGATCTGTCCCATTGTGTTCATCGGCGGATATTATATCAATGGATGGACACAGTCGAAAGAAGAGGCAAGAGATTTTCTGACAGAAAAAGAATACTTAAATAAAGAAGCCGTACTGCCTGCCCAGAACAATGGGACGAACCATGAAGCGGCGGTATTGGGAGCTTTAGATGCAGTAGAGGAATTGGAGAATAAAGAGAACACGTTTGTTATTTTATTTACAGATGGAACTACGACCGCAGGCTACTCTCATGCAGACGGAAGTGCAGACTTAGGACTTTTGGACAGTCACAGCTATGGAATGGCAGAAGAGGATAGCTCCTGGTACAGTCAGTTTTCGCAGTGGGCGTTGGAAGATGCGACGGTCTTAAAAGAGCAGGTTCCGATCTATGGAATTGGTTACGGGTCCGATATGGGAAACGACACAGACAGTCAGGAATTTATTGAGGCTCTCAGCTCAGGAGAGGAGTACTATATTGATACCAGACAGGAAGAGATGCAGGATATCGGGAGTATATTTAAAGCAGTATATTCCGACCTATGCTGGAAGGCGGTGAAAGTCCAGGTGACGGACTATGTCTCTGAGTACTGGAAGGTAAAAGAAGGGGAATTGCCCATGGGCAGTAAAGTTGAGAGTGTCGGCATTGTGAATCAGAGAGGGGAAGAGGATACGATCACCCGGATTACTTTTCCTGTCACGAAAGAGATGGGAGAAGATGACCAAGAGAATTTCAGAATTCCAGTGGTTCTAAGAGAAGCCTATCGAGAGGTACAGGAACCGACTCTGTACGAGACGAACCAGGATGAACCGCTGTCTAAGGATGTGGACGGAACTGGTGCCTATGTGACTTATGAGGACGAGAATCAGGTGACGCAAAAGGTGATGGCCAGTTCACCGGAACTGAAGGTATGTCCCAATAAGATAGACTATACGGTTCAAAAAGAGGCGCTTCAGAAACAGGTCAAGGCCGGACAGGATGTTTTGTACAAAGTGACTTTGACAAACACAGGGGGCTGGGATTTGGAAAATGTGTCTCTGACGGATGTCTACCCTGAACAGGAGATTTCTGTGCGTTTTTTGGGACAGGAAGGGGTGGAAGTGGGCGAAGATGGAGCCCAGGCTGTGGTGAAGCTGCTGCCGAGAGGAGAGACCGTGGTGTTGGAAGTGCGCGCGCAGATTCCGGAGACTGCAAAGGGAACCCTGACCAATAAATTGACTGCGATGGCTGTAAATCCGGAGAGTCCAGAAGAAACACTTGTGAGGGAGGCAGAGGCGTCGGTGGAAGTGGAACCGGCAGTTTTGGATTACACCGTGAAAAAGACCGCGGACAAGACACATGCGAGCGCGGGAGATACGATTCATTATGAGATCACGATCACTAATACAGGAGAGCAGACACTTCGGTCGGTAGTTACCACAGACAAATTTACAGTAGAAGGAGTCCAGGCTGTATTCGAGGAGCAGGAAGGTGTCTCATTGAATGAGGAAAAGAATCAGGCTTATGTGGAAGCAGTGGCTCCAGGGGAAGAACTGGTGTTAAGAGCGGAAGTAACCTTGCCCGAGGATTTTAAGGATTCTACTTTGGTGAATATGGCCGTGGTGTCTGTGGAGGGTTCGCAGCCCAAAGAGAGTCAGGCAGAAGTGAAAATTTCAGAGAAACCGATTCCCACGGCGACGCCTAAGGTGGAAAAACAAAATTCCGGCACGGGAACCACTGCCTCCGGGGAAAAGAAGGCATCTCCGGTGAAGACGCAGGATGATTCCAGAGCAGAGCTTTTTGCGGTCTTGGCCATGGGTTCGGCTGTTGCACTGGCAGGAATCTTTTTGCGTGTGAAGAATCGGAAAGTTGAAAAGTAAAGGCAGGTGTGCTATCCTATATAAGAATCAGTTGGGGTCAAAAGGTATTTTGGCCCCATTGTAAAAAATGGAGGTATCGCTATGAAATTGACGGCTTTACTTGAAGATTTAGAATATACCTGCTGCCAGGGAGATGAAAATGCGGAGGTCACCGATGTGGTGTACGATTCCAGAAAAGTTCAGAAAGGGTCTCTGTTTCTGTGTATCCGCGGCGCAGTGGTAGACGGCCACACTTTTGTCCCAGATGTGGTGAAAAAAGGGGCGGGGGTTCTCGTAGTGGAGGAGAAAGTGGAAGCTCCAGAACACGTGACGGTAATTTTGGTAAAGGATACTAGATACGCCATGGCGTGTATTTCAGCAGCCTATTTTGGACACCCTGCCAGAAGGCTGAAGACAATCGGCGTGACAGGGACAAAGGGAAAAACTACGACTACTTACATGGTGAAATCAATTTTGGAAAATGCAGGGTACCGTGTGGGACTGATTGGCACGATTGAGGCGATTGTTGGAGACAAGGTGATACCGGCAGTGAACACGACACCGGAATCCTATGTGATTCAGAAATATTTCAAGGAGATGGCAGATGCCGGCTGTGATTGTGTGGTGATGGAGGTATCCTCACAGGCGCTGATGTTGCACCGGACCGCAGGTTTTGAGTTTGATTTTGGGATTTTTACGAACATTGAGCCAGATCATATCGGGCCCAATGAGCACCGGGATTTTCAACACTATCTGGAATGTAAGTCCATGCTTTTAAGACAGTGTAAGGTGGGAATTGTAAACCGGGATGACAAACATTTTGAGCAGATTATCAAAGGACACACCTGCGCTCTGGAGACCTTTGGATTTTCAGAGAAGGCAGATCTTCGGGCCGAGGATGCGAAACTGGTGTCAGGAAAAGGATGGTTGGGCATTGATTACCAGGTGCGGGGGATGATGAATTTTCAAGTAGAAATCGACATTCCCGGAAAATTCAGTATCTACAATTCCCTGACCGCGATTGCGATTTGCCGTCACTTTAAGGTTTCTGAGAAGGACATTGTGAACGCGCTGCGTGTCGCGAAGGTGAAAGGCAGAATTGAGATGATTAAGGTATCGGATGAGTTTACCTTGATGATTGATTATGCTCACAATGCGATGGCTCTAGAGAGTTTGTTGACAACATTAAGGGAATACCACCCACACCGACTGGTCTGCCTATTCGGATGCGGTGGAAACCGTTCAAAACTGCGTCGTTATGAGATGGGTGAGACTTCTGGTAGGTTGGCAGATTTGACGATTATCACTTCAGATAATCCAAGATATGAAAAACCTCAGGCAATCATCGACGACATCAAGGTAGGGATCTCTAAGACAGATGGAAAATATATAGAGATTGCGGACCGCAAGGAGGCAATTGCCTATGCGATACATCATGGAGAGCCGGGAGATATTATTATCCTAGCCGGAAAAGGACATGAAGATTACCAGGAGATTGAGGGCAAGAAATATCCGATGGATGAGAGGGTATTGATTGCGGATATTCTGGCTGGACGTTAGAAGGACAGAGAATGAAATATGCCAGCATAGTTGTAGATATAACCAGTGAAAAATTAGATCGGGCGTTTCAGTACCGAATTCCCAGCCAATGGGAGCAGGAGCTAGAAGTTGGCATGGTAGTTACCGTTCCATTTGGAAAGGGCGATCGGGAAATCAACGGCTATGTCGTAGAATTGACGGATACGCCTCAGTTTGATGTGGAGAAACTAAAGTGTATCCGTTCCATAAAGAGTGACGCGAAGACCACGGAATCCAGTTTGATTGTCTTGGCAAAATGGATGAGAGAGCATTACGGTTCCACGATGATTCAAGCACTGAAGACAGTTTTTCCCGTGAAAGCGAAGGTGCAGCAGTGTCAGAGACGTACTTTGGTGCTACAGCTTTCAGCGGAAGAGGCAAAATTGCAGTTAAAAGAGTTGGAGCGCAAGAACTATCGTGCCAGAGCTAGGCTTTTAAGTGCTTTGATGGAACATGGAAGTTTGGATGGAGTGCGGGCAGCGAAAGAATTAGGAGCGGTCAGCAGCGTGGTGAAGTCTATGGAAGAGGCAGGGTGGATTCGGGTAGAGTGTGAGAACGTCTACCGGGACCCGGTGCGCAGTGAAAAGATACAGAAGCGGCCGCCGGCGAAACTCACCGGTGAACAGCGAAAAGTTTTGGATGGAATTATCCAAGAGTGGGAAGGGAAATCCCGGCCTTGTCTGATTCATGGTGTGACCGGCAGCGGAAAGACGGAAGTGTATATGGAGTTGATTGACCGGACTCTGAAGCAGGGGAAGCAGGCAATCATACTGATACCGGAGATCGCACTGACCTATCAGACGGTTATGCGGTTTTACGGAAGGTTTGGAGAGGTGATGTCCGTTCTCCATTCCAGACTCTCCCAAGGAGAGCGCTACGATCAGTTCTGTAGGGCGAAGGAGGGAAAGATTCAGATCATGGTGGGGCCGAGATCGGCCCTGTTTACACCGTTTCCAAAGCTGGGACTGATTGTAATTGACGAAGAACACGAAAATACCTATAAAAGTGAAATTACTCCCCGTTATCATGCGCGGGAGGCTGCCATATGGCGAGCATGGAAGGAACAGGCGCATGTGGTAATGGGGTCTGCGACTCCGTCTTTGGAAGTCTATGAACGGTGTATGAGAGAGGAATACGCGCTGTTTGAGATGAACAACAGATATGGAGAGCGGCCATTGCCAGGGGTTTCTATCATAGATTTGAGAAGAGAGCTGCGGGAAGGAAACCGCTCAATACTGAGCAGGGAGCTTCAAAAAGCAATGGAAGTACGGCTGGAGAAAAAGGAACAGGTCATACTTTTTTTGAACCGGCGAGGGTATGCAGGATTTCTCTCCTGTCGTTCCTGTGGACAGGTGATTCAGTGTCCCCACTGTGATGTCTCTTTATGTGCCCACAAGGGAGGAAAGTTGGTCTGTCATTACTGTGGTTATGAGACAGAGGCTGTGAAGAAATGCCCCTCCTGCGGTTCGCCGTATATTGGGGCGTTTCGGGCCGGAACACAGCAGATACAAGAGATTGTTCAGAAGCAGTATCCGAACAGCAGGGTTTTGAGGATGGACTATGACACCACGAAAGGGAAGGAGGGCCACGGGGAAATTCTGGAGGCATTTTCCAGGCGGGAAGCAGATATTCTCATTGGTACCCAGATGATTGTAAAAGGACACGATTTTCCCAACGTGACACTGGTGGGAGTTCTAGCTGCGGATTTATCGCTTCACGGGGACGATTATCGCTGTGCGGAGAGAACTTTTCAGCTCTTGACGCAGGCAGTTGGCCGGAAGAGGTGAAAAGCCCGGAGAGGCGCTGATTCAGACTTATCAGCCAGAGCATTACAGTATTCAAGCAGCGGCCAGACAGGACTATCGGAGGTTTTACGAGGAGGAGATGGGATACCGCACTTTGCTAGGATATCCTCCGGCTGAACATATGATGGCGGTACTGGGGTCCTGTCAGGAAGAAGAACGGCTGAATCAGGCCATGGAATATCTAAAAAGATTTATCCAGAGAGTCTACACTAAAAAAGATTTGAGAGTCATTGGTCCGGCGCCGCAGTCAGTGGGGAGAGTCAAGGATCAGTATAAAAAGGTAATCTATCTGAAACATGCCAGGGAAGATGTCCTCATCTATGTGAGAGACAAGCTGGAACAATATATGGAAATTAATTCAGGCTTTCATTCTATGACGATTCAGTTTGACATCCAGTAGGAAAAAAACGGCTGTGAATGTGAGAAAATTTTAAAAGAAGTGTAAAAAAATGGAAGTGTGCCTGGGAACAGCCTGGGTACACTAGGAAAAGGAGACGAAAAAATGGCGTTGAGACAAATCAGAGTGGAGGGCGACCCGGTATTGACGAAAAAATGCCGCCCGGTGGAAGAGATGAATGACAGAACGAGACAGTTGATTGACGACATGCTGGATACGATGTACGAGGCTATGGGAGTCGGACTGGCAGCTCCCCAGGTGGGAGTGCTGAAGAGAATCGTCGTGATCGACGTGGGAGAGGGACCTCTCGTTATGATTAATCCAAAGATCGTGGAGACTTCAGGAGAGCAGACTGGGGATGAGGGATGCCTGAGCATTCCTGGAATGGCAGGGGAAGTGACCAGGCCTAATTATGTAAAAGCGATTGCCTTCAATGAAAATATGGAAGAATTTGAGGTGGAGGGCACAGAACTGTTGGCGAGAGCGATCTGTCATGAGTGCGATCATCTCGATGGAATTATGTACACAGCACATGTAAACGGAGATCTTCATCGTGTGGAATACGATGACTATGAGGAAGACTAAGATGAGAGTAATATTTATGGGCACGCCGGATTTCGCGGTGGGGACTTTGAATGCTCTGGTGGAGGCAGACCATGAGGTTTTGGCCGTGGTTACTCAGCCAGACAAGCCGAGGGGCAGAGGAAAAAATCTGTGCTGTACTCCGGTGAAGGAAGAAGCACTGAGGCATGGACTGGCAGTCTGTCAGCCCAAAAAGGTCAGAGATCCTGAATTTATCGAAACTTTGAGACAATTAAAGCCAGAGGCGATTGTGGTGGTGGCATTTGGGCAGACTATTCCCAAGGAAATCCTGGAAATGGCTCCTTATGGCTGTCTGAATGTACATGCTTCTCTTTTGCCGAAATACCGCGGCGCGGCGCCAATACAATGGGCTGTCATTGACGGTGAGAAGGAGTCAGGCGTCACGATTATGAGAATGGATGAAGGCCTGGACACCGGGGATATGATTTCTCGCTCAGTCGTATCGCTAGACCCAAAAGAGACAGGGGGAAGCCTGTTTGACAAGCTGAGTCAGGTAGGAGCAAAGCTGCTTGTCGAGACTTTGGAGCAGGTGAAAAACGGCCAGGCAGTCTATGAGAGACAGCCGGAACAGAGTCCTACTGCCTATGCGAGCATGATCGACAAAAAGATGGGAAATATCGACTGGACGATGCCGGCGGTGAAGATCGAGCGTGTGATTCGCGGACTGTCTCCGTGGCCGAGCGCCTATACTTTCCTAGAAGGAAAGACGCTAAAAATCTGGGCGGCTCGTGTGGTTCAGGAGGAGACGACGGCGAGGCCAGGAGAAATTTTTCACACTGATAAAAGAGGAATTTACGTTGCTGCCGGCGAGGGAGTCCTGTGTTTGGACGAAGTTCAGCTAGAAGGAAAGAGAAGAATGGCTGCGGCAGACTTTTTGAGGGGATGTAAGATAGAGAAAGGCACAAGATTGACCATGAATAAGGAGTGATGACATGTATAGCGGCATTTATTATGGATTTGATCCGACGGTTCTTTTGCTTATCATAGGAGTAATTTTATCACTGGTGGCATCTTCTAGGCTGAAGAGTACTTTTGCGACTTACTCGAGAGTGCGGAGCGCATCGGGGATGACAGGGGCTCAGGCGGCACAGAGAATTTTAAATTCCAGAGGGCTGTATGATGTCCAGGTGGTTCCCATTGCAGGAAATCTCACAGATCACTATGACCCCAGGACAAGAAGAGTCTGTTTGTCTGAGGCCAGTTACAATCAGTCTTCTCTGGCAGCGGTGGGAGTGGCAGCCCATGAGTGTGGCCATGCCGTGCAGCACGCGGAGAACTATGGCCCTTTAAATTTGAGAAGTTCCTTGGTGCCGGTGGCGAACTTAGGCTCTACGTTGGCTTGGCCTTTGTTTTTTGTGGGGTTGATTTTTTCCATGCGTCCGCTGTTGACTGCGGGAATTGTCTTATTTAGCGCCGCTGTATTGTTTCAGCTCGTGACCCTTCCTGTGGAGTATAACGCGTCCAGCAGGGCGCTGAGACTGTTGTCTGAGACGGGAATCTTAGGTGACAATGAGGTGAGGGGCTCCAAAAAAGTATTGTCGGCAGCGGCTCTTACTTATGTAGCAGCGCTGGCGGGCTCTGTTTTGCAGCTGCTGAGACTGCTGATTTTGGCAGGAGGAAGAAATCGTGATTAGTGGAATGAATACAAGAGAACTGATACTGGGGATTCTTTTGGCTGTGAATGAGGAGGGAGAGCCGAGTCATCGTGTGATTCGCGAGGTCTTGACAAAGCACCAGTTTCTTCCAAAACAGGAGCGGGCTTTCATCACGAGAGTGTGCGAGGGAACCTTAGAGTATCAGATTACCATAGACTATATCTTAAATCATTTTTCTAAAGTGAAGACAGATAAGATGAAGCCCGTGATTCGGGAAATATTAAGAAGCAGCGTCTATCAGCTTAAATACATGGACAGCGTGCCGGATTCGGCAGTCTGCAATGAGGCTGTAAAGCTGGCTCAAAAGAAAGGCTTCTATAATCTAAAGCCATTTGTAAACGGTGTGCTGCGCACCATCGCCAGAGAGATGGAAGAGGTTCCTTATCCGGAACGCTCAGATTTAGAGAACCATCTGTCTGTCAAATACTCGATGCCGCCGTTTTTTGGTTCAAAAATGGCTGAGGGAGTACGGCGAGGAAATTACGGAGAAGATGCTGGCTGATTTTCTCACGGAGCGGCCGACGACAGTTCGGTGCCGGCAATACCTGACAAACCAGGAGGAGACGCTGGAAAGCATCCGGGAACAGGGGATTCTAGTGAGTCCGGCGCCGTATCTGGACTATGCGTTTTACCTCTCGGGATACAATCATATCTTGACTATCCAGGCTTTTTTGGAGGGCAAGATACAGGTGCAGGATGTGAGCTCCATGTTGGTGGCAGAGGTTGCGGCTCCTAAAAAGGGAGACCAGATATTAGATTTGTGTGCGGCACCTGGCGGAAAGAGTCTGCATGTTGCGGATAAGATGGCTGGGTTTGGGATGGTGGAAGCCAGAGATCTGACAGAGTACAAAGTGGGGTTGATTCAGGAGAATATCGTAAGAGCTGGGGCGATCAATGTCCAGACACGTTGTATGGATGCCACGGTTTTGGATATCGACTCGGAAGACTCGGCAGACATCGTCTTGGCGGATGTTCCGTGCTCCGGCTACGGGGTCATCGGAAAGAAACCAGATATCAAATACAAAGTCACGCCATCTAAGCAGGAGGAAATTGTGATACTCCAGCGCAAAATTTTAGACCGGGCAGCCAGGTACGTAAAAAGAGGAGGAACTCTTGTATACAGTACCTGTACGATAGCAAAAGAGGAGAACCAGGAAAACGTATCGTGGTTTCTGGAAAACTATCCCTTTGAGGCTGTGGAGCTGGATTCTTGTCTGCCTCAGGAGCTTTGCTGTGAGACTACGAAGCTAGGATATCTGCAGCTTTTGCCCGGGGTACATAAAACAGATGGGTTCTTTATAGCGAAATTTAAAAGGAAGAGATAAATGACAGACATAAAATCTATGACGTTAGAGGAGCTGCGTCAGGCGTTGACAGGGCTTGGGGAAAAGCCTTTTCGGGCGAAGCAGCTCTATGAGTGGATTCACAGAAAACTCGCGGTGTCCTACGATGAGATGACGAACCTTTCTAAGCATCTGAGAGAGAAGCTGGAAAAGGAGTATCCGCTGACTGTTTTAGAAGCAGTGGATGTACAGGTATCAAAGCAAGATGGCACTTGCAAGTATTTATTCCGGTTAGAAGACGGGAATGTGATTGAGAGTGTTCTCATGAGATATCACCACGGCAACTCTGTCTGTATTTCCTCTCAGGTTGGGTGCAGAATGGGGTGTAAATTCTGCGCCTCCACGATTGGCGGCCTGACTAGGAATTTGAGATCGTCGGAGATGTTAGATCAGATCTATCGTATACAGAGGCTGTCTCAGGAACGTGTCTCCAATGTGGTGGTGATGGGGACGGGAGAGCCTTTGGACAACTATGAAAATCTTTTGAGGTTTATTGAACTTTTGACCGGCGAAGATGGGTTGCATATCAGCCAGAGGAATCTGACGGTTTCCACCTGTGGTCTGGTTCCGAAGATCAGACAACTGGCAGATGAGAAGCTGCAGATTACGCTGGCTTTGTCTTTGCACGCTCCCAATGATGAAAAGAGAAAAGAGCTGATGCCCATCGCCTATAAATATACGATGGACGAAGTGCTGGATGCCTGCCGTTATTATTTTCAGAAGACTGGGCGGAGGATTACCTTTGAGTACAGTCTGGTGAGAGGCGTCAATGATTTTGAGGAGGATGCCTGTCAGTTGGCGGGGCAGATTCAGGATATCAATTGCCATGTCAATTTGATTCCCGTGAATCCCGTGAAGGAGCGAAGCTTTCGGCAGTCCACCCGTCAGGCTGTGGAGAATTTCAAAATAAAACTTGAAAAATGTGGAATTAATGTTACTATTAGAAGAGAAATGGGCAGCGATATAGACGGTGCCTGTGGACAATTGAGAAAAAGGTTTATAGATGAACAAAAGGGGAAAGAATAAGACAGACAGAAAGTGAGAAGTAAGAATGAACTTATATTCGGTTACAGACGTTGGTCGGAAACGCAAGATCAATCAGGATTACGTCTATGTATCGGATAAACCGGTGGGAAATCTCCCCAATCTGTTTGTGGTAGCCGATGGAATGGGAGGACATAATGCAGGAGATTTTGCCTCCTCTTTTGCGGTGAGAGTCGTAGTGGAATCGGTGGAAGGAGATGTGGATTACAACCCAATTAAGGTTATCCGTCATGCGATTGAGACTGCCAACGACGAACTTTTAAGACAAGCAGAGAAGTCTTCCTCGATGGCTGGAATGGGGACGACCATGGTAGCCGCCACGATTGTAGGCAGCTACGCTTATGTGGCGAATGTGGGAGACAGTCGTCTCTATGTGATGGATTCACAATTGCATCAGGTGACGAAGGACCATTCGCTGGTACAGGAGATGGTGAGACTTGGAGAGCTTCGTGAAGAAGAAGCGCGAAATCATCCAGATAAAAATATTATCACGCGGGCTCTTGGGGCAAAAAAAGGCGTGAACATTGATTTTTTTGATCTGAAGCTAGAGCCGGGAAGCCAGATATTGATGTGTTCTGACGGCCTGAGCAACATGTTGACAGACCAAGAAATGGAAGAGGTGCTGAGCAGTTCTGAGAGTCTTCAGAAAAAAGGTGAGAAACTGATCGATCTAGCCAATGAAAATGGTGGCAAGGACAATATTGCTGTTGTTTTGATAGAACCATTTACAAGCGAGGTGAAAGTATGTTAAAAACTGGAATGATAATCGGAGAACGTTATGAGATTGTAGGCAAAATTGGGACTGGCGGTATGGCCGATGTCTATAAAGGCAAGGACCACAAGCTAAATCGCTATGTTGCAATTAAAGTCTTAAAACCAGAGTTTCGGGAAGATACAAAATTTATCAAGAAATTTCAGACAGAAGCACAGTCGGCTGCAGGTTTGACACATCCCAATATTGTGAATGTCTTTGATGTGGGCAATGATGAGGGTGTCTATTATATTGTCATGGAGTTGATCGAGGGAATCACTCTGAAGGATTATATTTCCAAGAAAGGCAAGCTGAGCATCAAGGAGGCCACAAGCATTGCCATTCAGGTATCTATGGGCCTAGAGGCAGCGCACAGCCATGGGATTGTCCATCGGGACGTAAAGCCTCAGAATATTATCATTTCTACGGATGGCAAGGTGAAGGTGACGGATTTTGGGATTGCCCGCGCCGCATCTTCCAATACAATCAGCTCTAATGTGATGGGGTCTGTTCACTATAGTTCCCCTGAGCAGGTGAGGGGCGGTTATAGCGACGAGAAGAGCGACATCTATTCTCTGGGAATTACGCTATATGAGATGGTTACAGGTGTAGTTCCTTTTGATGGGGATACGACCGTCGCGATTGCCATCAAACATCTTCAGGAGGAGATGATTCCCCCTTCCACCTACACACCGGAACTGCCGTTTAGTCTGGAGCGAATCATTGAGAAATGTACCCAGAAAAGTGTGGACCGCAGATACCGGAATATGAGTGAGGTTATCGCAGATCTAAAACATTCCCTGATTGATCCACAGGGTGATTTTGTGAAGCTGGCGTCCTTAACAAACGGGGCGCAGACAGTCATCATTTCTGATTCCGAACTCAAGAAAATCAAAGACAACAATGTAGTATCAGGTCCTTCTGAGGCGGAGACCGTGCAGTCAATCCGCACGCGTGACGAGTTTGAGGATGATCCATACGACGAGAGCTTTGATGATGGATACGATGACGATGAAGGTCATGGAATCCACAGTGGCTTGGAGAAAGCCATGAGTATTGGCGCTTGGGTATTGGGTGCTGTTATTCTATGTCTTTTAATTTTGGTGATAGGTCGGGCAGCAGGTATTTTCAGTTTTGGTTCATCAGGGGATGATGCTGGAAAGACTCAGGTGGAACAAGATAAGAGTGACGAAGATGCAGCGGAGGATTTGGTAGAAGTTCCTGATTTAGTGGGTAAGACTGAAGAGGAAGCGCAGGAGATTTTGAGTAAACTGGGGCTTGGCAGGAAGAAGTCCGGTGAGGAGGTTTCTGATCAGGCGAAGGGGTTGATCTCTTCTCAGGACCCGGCGGCTGGACAGCAAGTGGAGAAGAACACGACCATTTATTATAATCTGAGCAAGGGTGAGGAGTCTCTGACCGTACCAGATGTCACGAATAGGACTCAGGAAGACGCAGAACAGATACTTGCAGATATGGGCTTCACTGTGAATGTGACAAAAGACTATACGGACAACTACGACACTTATGTGGAAGCGGGTTACGTTATTTCCACAGACCCAGAGGCGGGAACCAGTGCAAACTCGGGAGACCAGATCACGATTTTGGTCAGCCGGGGAGAAAACTGGGGAGACAGTATTTCAGTACCGGATGTGGTTGGTATGACGGAGTCAGAGGCAAAATTGGCGTTGGCGAAATTCAGCAGCGTTACCGTGGTCTCAGAGCAGAACTCCAACGTGACTCAGGGGGAAGTGTTCGAGCAGAGTTTGGAGGCTTACAGCTATGTGTCTCCGGATGAACCTATTACAATTAAAGTCAGCAGCGGAGACACAGCTCCGACGCCTTCGCCGACACCTGCAGCGTCAACGGGTACAGGAGACACGTCAGGGACTTGGAAGTGTACACAGAAGCTGGCTACACCGGAGGGATATCAAAATGGAGTAATCCGTTTGGAGTTGATGCAGACGGTGAACGGGGAACCGAAGGTCAGCGTGATCGTGGAAGACCAGACTTTACAGTTCCCGTATCAGCTGGATGTGATCGGAGAACCGGGTGTGACGGACGGAACCATCTATCTGTATGAATTGGTGGGAGACGACTATCAGCTGGAAGGGCAGTATCCGGTTACTTTTAAGAAAGTCGAGTAGTTTTGTACATGCAAGGAAAGATCATCAAGGGAATCGCGGGTTTTTACTACGTCTATGTTGATGAGGCCGGCGTGTATGAATGCAAGGCAAAAGGAATCTTTCGAAAAAATAAGGTGAAGCCTTTGGTCGGGGATGATGTGGAAATCGAGCTCCTCGGTCAGAAGGAAAAGGTGGGGAATGTAATCCGGATTATGCCGAGAAAAAATGAGCTGATCCGGCCAGCAGTGGCAAATGTAGACCAGGCACTGGTAATTTTTGCCGCTGCGCAGCCTCAGCCTAATTTTTTACTGCTGGACCGCTTTTTGGTGATGATGGAACGGCAGGAGATACCGGTGAAAATATGTTTTAACAAGAAAGATCTGGTCTCAGAGAACGAATGTCAGAGTGTGTGTCAGATTTACTCAGATTGTGGATATGATGTGGTTTGGACCAGTGCACTTTTGCAGGATGGGCGGGAAGAAATTCGACAGCTCCTGCGCGGAAAGACTACCGTAGTGGCAGGACCGTCAGGAGTCGGGAAGTCTTCGTTGACGAATCTAGTTCAAAGTGAAGTGCAGATGGAGATTGGAGAGATCAGTCAGAAGCTGAAAAGAGGGAAGCATACCACCAGGCATTCGGAGATCATTCCGGTGGAACCAGGTACTTATCTGGTAGACACGCCTGGATTCAGCTCTCTGTATTTGGAGAATATAGAAAGAGAAGAGCTGAGAAATTATTTTACAGAGTTTCGTGAGTATGAGGATTCCTGCAAATTTCAGGGCTGTGCCCATGTACAGGAACCGCAGTGCGGAGTGAAGGCCGCTTTGGAAGAGGGAAAGATTAGCAGACAGAGATATGAGAATTATTTGACACTGTATCAAGAGTTAAGCGCTAAGAGGAGATATTGAGTATATGGGATTTGATGATAGTAAATCGAGAGAATATCAACTGTGTCCGTCTATATTATCGGCAGATTTTAACCGTCTGGGCGAACAGATTCAGATGCTGGAGAGAGCTGGCGTAAAGTGGCTGCACATTGATGTGATGGATGGAGACTTTGTACCCAGCATTTCTTTTGGAATGCCAGTCATTAAATCAATACGTAAGGAGTCCAGCATGTTTTTCGATGTGCATCTGATGGTGACAGAGCCCGGCAGATATATACAGGACTTTGTGGAGTGCGGCGCGGACTCTATTACAGTACATACTGAGGCATGTGAAGACTTAGAGAGAACTATTCAGATGATTCGGGACAGTGGCGTGAGAGTAGGGGTTTCCATCAAGCCGGCGACACCGGTACACGACATCAGCCATTTTCTCGAGGACGTGGATATGGTTTTGATTATGACGGTGAATCCTGGGTTTGGCGGACAGAAATATATGGAAGAGACTACAGAGAAGATTCAGGAGCTGAGAGAGCTAATCGAGGAGGAAGAGCTTTCCGTGGACATTCAGGTAGACGGGGGTATCAATCGGGAGACTCTGCCCACGGTTCTAAGGGCAGGCGCGAATCTGGTAGTTGCGGGTTCTTATGTGTTCAACGGAGATATTCTTCAAAATGTGAAGGAGGCCACTTCTACTATAAAAAGATATGCTGATTCTTGTGAAATCTGAGAATGGAGTGTAAGATGGAGTGTGTGATAATCAGCGGGGGCAATATCAGTACTGATTTTGCCCTTGATTTTTTGAACAGGAAGACAGATGTTTTGTTGATTGCGGCGGACCGAGGCTTAGAATTTTGCAGCCGGAATGGAATTTTGCCGGATTGGGCTGTGGGAGATTTTGACAGTGTCTCAAAGGCGGTTTTGGAAGAATTTGAGAGACAGAAAAAAATAAAATGGAAACGTCTGGTCCCGGAGAAAGATGATTCAGATACACAGTCTGCTATGAATTTGGCAATAGAGCTTGGGTGTGAGACCATAGAAATTCTGGGGGCGACTGGGAGTCGATTAGATCATGTGTTGGCGAATTTAGGACTGTTATCTTACGGTGAGAAGAACGGCGTGTCAGTCTCCATCGCAGATCAGAACAATTACATCTGTCTGCTCACACACAGAGAGACGATTTTAGAGAGAGAAAAGCAGTTTGGAAAATATGTCTCTTTTTTCCCTGTGTGGGGCGAGGTGGAGGGACTGACTCTAAGAGGATTTAAGTATTCCCTGAATAAATATCATTTGACAGTATTCGACAGTGGATTAACAGTGAGTAATGAAATTGTTGATAAAAGAGCGTCAATAGAGTTCGAAAAAGGGCCTTTATTGATGGTGATGTCTAGAGATTGAACCTGAAATTGATTATAAAATATCGAATCATGTAGAAAAATGTCGAAACACTAAGGGTTGAATGCTGAAATTATGTGTGATAAAATAAAATAGACAGAAAAAATTCAAAGGATGAGAGGAAAGATATTATGAAGCTTGGTATAGTAGGATTGCCGAATGTGGGTAAAAGCACACTATTCAATTCGTTGACCAAAGCGGGTGCGGAATCAGCAAATTATCCGTTCTGTACCATAGACCCCAATGTGGGGGTTGTGGCAGTGCCGGACGAAAGGCTGAGACTGTTGGGAGATTTTTATCAGTCTAAAAAGGTTACGCCTGCTGTAATTGAATTTGTAGATATAGCGGGACTGGTAAAAGGCGCTTCGAAAGGAGAAGGCCTGGGAAATCAGTTTTTGGCCAATATTCGAGAAGTGGATGCCATTGTCCATGTAGTTCGTTGTTTTGAAGATACCAATGTGATCCATGTGGATGGTTCTGTAGCTCCGTTAAGAGATATTGAAACCATAAATTTGGAGTTAATCTTCTCAGATCTGGAAATTCTGGAACGGAGAATGGCAAAAACAACCAAGGTGGCTAGAAATGATAAAGAAGCTGCCAAAGAATTGGAATTTCTAAAAAAGGTAAAAGCTCATCTCGAGGAAGGAAAGATGGCCATTACCATGAAACTGGAGACAGAAGATGAGTTGGCCTATATTGGTAGTTATAATCTTCTGACTTATAAACCTGTGATTTATGCGGCCAATGTATGTGAGGATGATCTTGCGGACGACGGTCATTCGTGTGCTTATGTACAGGAAGTGCGTAACTATGCCCAGGAGCAGAACAGTGAGGTCTTCGTAATCTGCGCACAGATTGAACAGGAGATCGCGGAGTTGGATGACGATGAGAAAAAGATGTTTCTGGAAGATCTGGGGCTGGAAGAGTCTGGGCTGGAAAAGTTGATTAAGGCCAGTTATCGCCTTTTGGGTCTGATTAGCTTTTTAACGTCTGGTGAGGATGAGACTCGGGCCTGGACGATCAAAGTGGGGACAAAAGCGCCGCAGGCTGCCGGAAAAATTCATACGGATTTTGAGAGAGGCTTTATCAAAGCCGAAGTGGTCAACTATCAGGATCTTTTGGATTGTGGTTCTTATGCAGGAGCCAGAGAGAAAGGTTTAGTACGTATGGAGGGGAAGGAATACGTAGTCAAAGATGGAGATGTGATTCTGTTCCGCTTTAACGTATAGAGGGATATTCATGGAAATGTCGATTCGATTTCCAAACCTGGGAGTGAATCTGGGGAATGTGGGAAAATCCGTTCAGCTCTCCGGGTTTGAACTTACCTATTATGGGATTTTGATTTGCATTGGGATGTTAATTGGAATCTGGTTCGTGATTCTGGAAGCAAAGCGCAGTAATCAGGACCAGGATTTGTACTTGAAAGTAGTTATCTGCTCTTTATTAGGAGGAATAATAGGGGCGAGACTGTACTATGTGGCATTTTCCTGGGAACTCTACAGTGAAAATTGGGTAGAAATGCTAAATCCCAGAACGGGAGGATTTGCCATCTATGGAGGAATCTTAGGAGGGGCGCTGGTATCCTGGCTTTATTGCAGGATAAAAAAATTGAATTTTATACAGCTGGCAGATACTGTCTGTATGGGACTGTTGATCGGACAGATAATAGGAAGGTGGGGAGACTTTTTTAATCGGGAATCCTTTGGTGGGTATACCGATGGACTTCTCGCAATGGCTTTGCCTTTGTCGGCTGTGAATTCTTCTCAGGTGACAGAGGAGATGATGGACCATATCCAGACATTTGGAGGAGTCTCCTATGTTCAGGTACACCCTGCATTTTTATATGAAATTCTCTGGAATCTAATTTTGTTAATTGTGATTTTAGGAATTCGGCGCAGGAAAAAATTTCAAGGAGAGATTTTTCTTATCTACTTGACTGGCTATGGTATGGGAAGATTTTGGATTGAAGGGATAAGGACAGATCAGCTTCTGATTTCGGGAACTAATCTTGGAGTGTCTTGTATTTTGTCAGTAATTTTGACTATTTTTTGTGGTATTACGATTGTTGCGAAAGAAATAACGGTTCTAAAGAGAGCTAAAGTACAAAGGCGTAGAAGAGAGGTAGAAAATGCAGAATTTACAGAAGAAACAGATGGAAGCACTGAGATTGAGAATCGAGATGTTGAGAGAACAGTTGGACAGCCGACTGATGAGTCGAGAGGACATTCCTCGGAATCAGAAACTGAGTGAGGAACTGGACGACTTAATTGCAGAATATCAATTGTTGATGGTAAATCAGTAAAAAAAA
>ENA-OPSO01000482-OPSO01000482.1-human-gut-metagenome-genome-assembly--contig:-NODE-482-length-18041-cov-3.145724_pt1 | contig 18041 bp, 16 predicted proteins | sample MGYA00241455_ERZ501902 | MGnify/ENA primary metagenome ERZ501902 (study PRJEB25962, sample SAMEA2042405) | human gut metagenome | biome: human gut; feature: human-associated habitat; material: faeces...
TTCTCGAGGAAGGAAATCTCCTGAACAATTTCATAAGAGGAGGTTTTATACGGAAACGTCGGCGACAGACCGATGGTTGCCTACCACTATATTGAAGGTTATCAGCCACAGGCTTACAACCTGACAAAGACCTTGAGCAAGAATGAAGCAGAAAATGTATTTACATTCGTATATGAGCCGGTTCCGGAGGATACGGTGACAACTGAGACAGAAGTGATCACAAGACCGGACGGAACGACAGGAACCGCAGGCGGCAATGCCGGACAAAATGCGGGAACAACAACCGGTGGAAATACAGCAAACGGAGACGCGCAGGGCACAACAGACAATGGAACAACAGACAACCAAAATCAGGGCACAACAGAAGTTCCGGACGAGGATGTTCCACAAAATGTAGTAGATTTGGACGATGAAGATGTGCCTTTGGACAACAAAGATCTGGATCGTCCGGGAAGCACAACAAACCGTATTCCAATCTATGCAACAATTGCAGTAGTAGCAGTAGCTGCATTGGCGGCAGCCGGATTTGTATATGTGAAACGATTTAAAAAGAAATAAGACATTCTAAAGGGAGAGACCAGATGAAAAAACCAATTGCAGCGACGGTGTGCAGTGTCGTGGGAACAATTCTTCTGGCGCTTGTCATTGTCGTATGTATTCCGCTGACAGTTCCGCGGATTGCGGGGTATCAGATCTACACAGTGATCAGTGGAAGTATGGAGCCGGCAATTCCGACAGGCAGCCTTGTATATGTAAAAAATACGGCTCCGTCTGGAATCGAAAAAGGTGATGTGATTGCATTTTACGGCTCCTTAGAAAATGGTTCGATTATCACACACCGTGTTGTGTCAAACAACAGTGTATCCGGTGAGTTTGTCACCAAAGGGGATGCGAATGCAAAAGAGGATATGGAGCCGGTAAGTTACGAAAACTTCCTTGGAAAAGTCACTTTGAGTGTGCCGATGCTTGGAGGGATACTGGCGGCGGTTGTTACTGTTCCGGGAAAAATCGCAGCAGAATGTAGCTAGTGCCTAATGCAATGATTTGAAAAGTGAATAAAAATTGTATAAAATTTTCTGGGAAAACAGTCGACAAAAGTAGAAAAATGTCGTAACATTAAAGAAGCGTATAATATCATACTAGGTAGGATAAGGCATTTAATTAAGATATGACAAAATAAAACAGTTGGAGGATGGTTAGATGAGAGAGGTTTTGGGAAACTTTCAGTGGCGTGTCAGAGCATTTGTTTTGTTATTGCTTGACATTATTGCGATGGGGGTCGCATCGTTCCTTGCACTTTGGGTACAGAGTGAGTTTGTATTTTCAGATATCGGAACGAATGTACTACGGTCTGTATATGAGTATATGCCGTTCAATGTTGTGATTACAGTGGCGATATTTGCACTGTTCCACCTGTATACAAGTCTTTGGAAGTATGCAAGTGTCAACGAGTTGGTGAATGCCGGGCTGGCAGTATTGACAGCCGGAATTTTGAACTGGATTGTTATGTGGATTGCAGGTGTGGGCGCACCAAAGAGCTATCCGATTTTATATATTACATTTTTAGAAATTTTAGTTGTCGTGATTCGTTTTTGGTATCGATTTGTGCGTTATATGCGCAATGAATTCCACGCGCGCGGCAAGAAAGAGAAGATTGCCAATGTTATGGTAATAGGAGCCGGAGATGCCGGAGCTGCCATTGTAAAAGAGATTGGTCTGAGTAAGAATGTCACAAGAAGAGCATGCTGTATGATTGATGACAATCCTGAAAAGCAGGGAAAATACGTTCAGGGATGCCCGGTTGTCGGCGGACGTGATAAGATTGAAAAAGCAGTAGAGCGTTTCCATATCGACAAGATTATCATTGCGATCCCGAACGCTTCTAAGCAGGTGATCCGAGATTTGGTAGAGATTTGCAAAGATACAGGCTGCGATCTTCTGATCCTTCCGGGAATCTACCAGATGATTGACGGAGAGGTCAGCGTGTCACAGTTAAGAGAAGTGAATATTGAGGATTTGCTCGGAAGAGAGCCGATTCAGACGAATTTAGATGAGATTCTTGGATATGTTCAGGGAAAAGTTGTCATGGTAACCGGTGGAGGCGGTTCCATCGGTAGTGAGTTGTGCCGTCAGCTGGCATCACACGATGTAAAACAGCTGATCATCGTGGATATATATGAGAATGGCGCATATGATATACAGCAGGAATTACAGCGGAAATATCCAAATCTCGACTTAGTTGTGCTGATTGCCTCTGTCAGAAGCTCTCATCGTATCAATGAGATTATGGAAAAATACCGTCCAAACGTAATCTACCATGCAGCAGCGCATAAGCATGTGCCGCTTATGGAAAGCAGCCCGAATGAGGCGATCAAGAATAATGTCGTCGGTACATATTATCTGGCTACGGCAGCGGGTATGTATGGTGTGGAACGGTTTGTTCTGATTTCTACAGACAAAGCGGTGAATCCGACAAGTATCATGGGTGCGTCAAAACGTATCTGTGAGATGATCATACAGACAATGAACAATAAATATGATACAGAATTCGTAGCGGTACGATTTGGAAATGTCCTTGGAAGTAACGGAAGTGTTATTCCGCTCTTTAAAAAGCAGATTGCAGCAGGTGGACCGGTAACGGTTACACATCCGGATATTATTCGATACTTTATGACAATTCCGGAAGCGGTATCTCTTGTGCTTCAGGCAGGAGCTTATGCAAAAGGCGGAGAAATTTTTGTGCTTGACATGGGAGAACCAGTTAAGATTGCAGATCTTGCAAAGAACTTGATTCGTTTGTCAGGATACAAAGTCGGAGAAGATATTGAGATTAAATACACAGGACTTCGTCCGGGTGAGAAGTTGTATGAAGAACTTCTAATGGATGAAGAAGGAATGCAGGATACAGCGAATAAACTGATTCACATCGGAAAACCAATTGAATTCAACGAGACAGAATTTTTAAGACAGTTGAGATCTTTGCAGATTGCAGCGGAAAACAACAGCGACAATATTCGACAGCTCGTAAAAGAAATCGTTCCTGCATATGTGATCAAAGAGCATAAAGAACCGGAAGCGAAGAGAATTTTCTTATCTTCACCAACGATTCGTGGATTGGAACAGGAATTTGTAAAACAGGCATTTGATACAAACTGGGTAGCTCCGCTTGGACCGAATGTCAATGAATTTGAAAAAGAGCTTGCTCAGTATGTACATGGCGGATATGCAGCGGCAGTCAGCGCTGGAACAGCGGCAATCCATCTTGCGTTGAAGCTTGCAGGTGTCAGAGCAGGTGAGAACGTATTCGTATCTTCTCTTACATTCTCAGCAACATGTAATCCGATTTGCTATGAGAATGCAGTGCCGATTTTCATCGATTCTGAGGAAGATACTTGGAATATGGATCCGGAAGCGCTGCGTATAGCGTTTAAAAAATATCCAGATACGAGAGTTGTTGTGATTGTACATCTATACGGAACTCCGGCGAAAATGGATGAGCTTATGAAAATCTGTGAAGAGAACAATGCAATCTTGATTGAGGATGCAGCAGAAAGTTTGGGCGCAACATATCACGGACAGCAGACTGGTACTTTTGGTAAATTTGGTATTTACTCATTCAACGGTAATAAGATTATCACAACATCCGGAGGCGGTATGCTTGTGTCACCGGATCAGAAAGCGATTGAAAAGGCAAAATTCCTTGCAACGCAGGCGAGAGAGCAGGAAGTGTTCTATCAGCATAAAGAAATCGGTTATAACTACCGTATGTCAAATGTTACAGCTGGTATCGGTCGAGGACAGCTTCATTATTTAGATGAGAATATTTCTTTGAAGAGAAATATTTATGAGACATATGAAGATGCGTTTAAAGATATTCCTGAGATTACAATGAATCCGATTCCGGAAGATTGTGAAGCAAACTACTGGCTGTCAGCAATGACACTTTCTAAAGACAGCAAGGTAACACCGATGAATATCATCAACGCATTGAGTGATGAGAATATCGAGAGCCGTCCGATTTGGAAACCAATGCATATGCAGCCGGTATATGAGAACTGTGATTTCATCACAATGAAGACAGACGGAACAAGTGTCGCAGAAGATATCTTCAACAGAGGACTTTGTCTACCGAGTGATATTAAGAATACGAGAGCAGATATGGAACGTATTATCAAAGTAGTGAGAGGGTTATTTCAGAAATAAAGTAAGGGTGAGCGAGTAGTGTATAAAAAATATGTCAAGCGATGGATGGATTTTTTATTGTCTTTGCTGGCAATTACAGTTCTATCTCCTATCATAGCGGTTGTGGCAGTACTGGTGCGGGTGAAACTTGGAAGTCCGGTGCTGTTTAAACAGCCGCGTCCGGGGAAGGACGAAAAGATATTTAATATGTATAAATTTCGTACGATGACAGACGAGCGTGATGAGAATGGAGAACTGCTTCCAGATGAAGTGAGACTTACAAAATTCGGAAAATTCTTGCGCTCTACAAGCTTAGATGAGTTGCCGGAACTGTTTAATATCTTAAAAGGTGATATGAGCATTATCGGACCACGTCCACTTCTTGTAGAATATCTTCCGAGATATAATGCAGAGCAGAAACGTCGCCATGAAGTGCGTCCGGGACTCAGTGGGCTTGCTCAGGCAAATGGAAGAAATGCAATCAGCTGGGAGCAGAAATTCAAATACGATGTAGAGTATGTGGATCATGTGACATTTTTGGGTGATTGGAAGATTATCTTTCAGACGATCTGGAATGTGTTGAAACGAGATGGAATTAGTTCGGATACGAGTGCAACTATGGAAGTTTTTATGGGAACAGAGAAGAAAAAGAAAGAGGATTAAAGATGGAATATAATATTTTGGTTTTGAGTGCGGGAAGAAGAGTAGAATTAGTAAAATGCTTTCAGAAGGCTGCAAAAAAATTAAATATCAAAAGTAAAGTAGTGGCTGCAGATATTTCAGATATGGCACCAGCTATTTATTTTGCAGATGAGCATTATTTGATTCCAAGAATAGGAAATGAAAATTATATTCAGTCTATTATTGACGTTTGCAATAAAGAAGATATCAAATTAATTGTTCCAACGATAGACACAGAGCTTTTGAGCATGGCGGAAAATAAAGAACTGATTGAAAATGTTACCAATGCGAAAGTTTTAATATCTGATATTGAAGTAATTAGATATTGTAGAGATAAGATTAATACACAACAATTTTTTGAGCAACACGGTTTTAAAGTGCCGGCTATGCTTAAAGATGAAGATATGGATAATGGAAATGTGGAGTTTCCTGTTTTTATAAAACCGAAAGATGGAAGTTCCAGTATTAATGCTTTTCAGGTAAATAATTTGGAGGAATTGAATTTTTTCAGAAAATATATAAAAAATCCATTGGTTCAAGAATTGATGGTTGGAGATGAATATACAATTGATGTTTTCTTGGATTTTGACAGTAATATTATAACAATGGTACCTAGAAGACGCCTTGCAACAAGAAGTGGTGAGATTGCGAAAGGACAAATTGTAAAAGACCAAGAAATTATAGAAGATGTAACACGGTTAATGAAAGAACTTAAACCGATTGGTCATATCACAGTACAATGTATGAAAACGGCCAAAGGGATTGAGTACATAGAAATTAATCCTAGATTTGGAGGAGGAGCACCGATGACAATCATGGCTGGTGCAGATTCTTGCGAAAATCTCTTCCGTTTATTAATGGGAGAAAAACTGAGTTATAATGAAAACTATGAAGAAAACAGTTTGTTTTTGAGATTTGATGATACCATTATGCTTAAGGCGGGAGATACAAAAGAGGTTAAATTCAATGATTAAAGCGGTTGTATTTGACTTGGATGATACGCTTATTTCTGAACATCAATATATTGAAAGCGGATATCAAAAAGTTGCAGAATTTTTGTATGATAAATATGGGTGGAGTATAGCAAATACAAAAAGAAGACTATTGGAGTTGTTAAAAGAAGATAGCAAAAATGTTTTTAACCGTTTGTTTGAAGAAAAACAAGTTAACTTTGAAATTTCAGAAATATTAGAGCTAGTATCCATTTATAGAAATCATCTTCCGAGTATAGAGTTTTTTAGTGACGTAATTCCTACACTGAAAGTATTAAAAGAAAAAAATATTAAGCTAGGAATCATTACAGATGGCTATAGAGAAACTCAAAATAATAAGCTGAAAGTATTACAGGCAGAAAGATATTTTGACAGTATTATAGTTACAGAAGAATTAGGAAGGGAATATTGGAAACCACATCCAAGAACGTTTGAAATAATCCGTGATGAATTTGATATACAGTTTGATGAAATGGTCTATGTAGGGGATAATCCTAAAAAGGATTTTTATATTCGCAAACTTTATCCAATACATACAATAAGAATTATTAGGGAAGACGCGGTCTATAGAGATGAAGATTATAAAGCGGATATGCGAGAAGAAGCGCGAATTTTCAAACTGGATGCTGTGGTTGAATATGTTAAAGGAGTACAATGAAAAAGCGAATTTTAGTATTAATTAATGATTCTGTGGGATTGTATAATTTTCGAAAAGAACTTTTGCAAAAATTTTTACAAATGAATGCTGAAGTATATATATCAGTACCAAATGGAGAGAGAATAGATGAATTAGTAAAATTTGGTTGTACATTTGTGGATACGACAATAGATCGTAGAGGAATTAATCCAAAGACAGATGCAAAGCTTATGTTTTTTTATTGGAAATTAATTAAGAAATTACATCCAGATATGGTTATTACTTATACAATTAAGCCGAATATTTATGGTGGTTTGATGTGTCGTATACTCCGTGTTCCGTATGCAGTGAATATCACAGGGCTTGGAACGGCATTTCAGAGCGAAAGCATGATAAAGAAATTAGTAATATTTTTATATAAGATTGCTTTGAAAAAAGCAAAAGTAGTATTTTTTGAAAATATAGGGAATAAGCAGACCTTTTTAGATTTACACATATTAAAAGAAAAACAGATTTGTGTGCTGAATGGAGCGGGTGTTAATCTTGCGGACTATCCATTTAGTGAGTATCCTTCTGACGAGGGAACTCGATTTCTGTTTATCGGACGTGTGATGAAAGAAAAAGGGGTAGACGAGTTATTTGAGGCAGCAGAGAGGATCACACAGCAACGTTCTGATGTCTTTTTTGACGTTGTGGGTCCTTTGGAAGATGATTATAAATCACGATTGGAAGAACTTGTTCAAAAGGGTGTGATTGTGTATCACGGTTACCAGAAAGATGTAAAGCCATTTATTGAAAAATGTCACTGCTTTGTATTGCCATCTTATCACGAAGGAATGGCAAATACACTTTTGGAAGCGGGAGCGATGGGGAGACCGTTAATTACATCTAATATACATGGATGTCTGGAAGCAGTGGAAGAAGGAAGAAATGGTTATCTGGTGGAGGCGAAAAATGCTGAATCACTTCTTGGACAGCTAGAGAAATTCCTTGGACTTTCGTATGAGGAGAGAAAAAGGATGGGACAAGCATCTAGAGAAGTGGTGCAGGAGAAGTTTGATAAGAAAAAGGTTGTAGGGAAAACGATAAGGGAGATAGAGAGATAGATGGCAGAGCCGAAGATAAGTATAATAGTGCCGGTTTATAATGTGGAAGAATATTTGGAAAAATGTATAGAAAGTTTGATTGGTCAGACATATACAAATATTGAAATTATATTTATTTATAATAAATCGACAGACAATTCTTTGCAAAAATTGCAGCAGTATCAAAAAAAAGATTCTAGAATTTTAATTGTTGAAAAAGAAAATGAGGGTGTATCAGTTGCTAGAAATAGAGGATTGAATTTAGCAACAGGAGAATATATTATGTTTGTTGATTCAGATGATTGGATTGATTTAGAGAATTGTGAGAAAGCTCTCAAAACAATTGAAGAAGAGCAGGCAGATATATTGATGTGGTCATACGTGAGAGAATTTCAAAATCAATCTTTGAAAAAAGAAATTTTCTCTGAGGAAAAACTAATTTTCTCGGAGAAAGATACAAGAAAAATTCATAGACGATTTATAGGTGTTTTAGATGAAGAAATGGCAAGACCAGAAAATGCGGATGCTTTATGTACAGTTTGGGGAAAACTGTATAAAAAAGAGCTTATTGTGAATAATCATATTTCATTTGTGGAGCTTCAAGAGATTGGAACATATGAAGATGGATTGTTTAATTTGGAAGTGTTTAATTTTACGAAAAAAGTTGTCTATGTAAATCAATTTTATTATCATTACCGAAAGACAAATAATGCATCAATTACATCGAGGTATAAGCCTAATTTGGTAGAACAATGGCAGAATTTATTTGGTAGAATGGAACGGTATATTGAATGTAATCATCTTGGAACAGAGTATAAAAAAGCATTAAATAATAGAATTGCAATGAGCATTTTAGGGTTAGGATTAAATGAGATGAATAGTGAAAAAAGCAATTCTCAAAAGTTAAAAACTATTCAGCGAATTATTTCTCAAACAAGTTATAAAAAAGCTTATAAAGAGCTGCAGTTAAAATATTTTCCATTACATTGGAAAGCGTTTTATGGATGTGCCAAGTATAAATGTGGTTTGGGTGTCTATTTACTATTAATGTGCATAAGAAAGGTAATTGGGAATTAAAATGAAAGTGACTCGAGTTTTGAATTTATTTACTATCATGAATCGTGGCGGAGCTGAGACCATGGTAATGAATTATTACAGAAATATTAATCGGGAAAAGGTACAATTTGATTTTATGGTTCACCGTCAAGAAGAAGGGGCATATGAGCAAGAGATTCGAGAACTAGGTGGTAAGATATACCGGATGATTCCGATATATCCACAAAATTTTAGGAAGTATGAAAAAATGATATGTGACTTTTTTGATGCACATGATGAATATGATATTATTCATTCGCATATGTCAGAGTTAGGATATTTTGTATTAAAGGAAGCTAAAAAAAGAGGAGTTCCGGTTAGAATTTGTCATGCGCACAATGCACCTCATGGATGGGACTTGAAAATGTTCATGAGAACATATTTTAAGTGGCAGATTAAAAAGTATTATACCCATATGTTTGTGTGTGGGATAGAGTCAGGAGATTGGTTGTTTGGAAGAGAAAATAGGGATAAGTTTATTATGCAGAACAACGCAATTGATGCAGAAAAATTTAGATATACGCTTGATAAGTCTGCACTGGAAAAAGAAAAATTAAGCTTGCAAGATAAATTGGTAGTAGGACATGTTGGAAGATTTAATAAGCAAAAAAATCACGAGTTTTTAATTGAAATTTTCCGTGAAATCCATAAGTTGAATAACAGTGCAGTATTAGTTATGGTTGGAACAGGGGAACTGGAAAATCAAATTAAAGAAAAGACAACTAGAGAGCAACAAGAAAAAAGTATTATATTTCTTGAAAGCCGTGATGATGTCAATGATATTATGCAGGCATTTGATTTATTTTTATTTCCATCTTTATTTGAGGGGTTACCTGTAACTATGGTTGAGGCACAGGCGGCAGGATTACAATGCTTTATTTCGGATAAGATTCCTCAAGAATGTATTTTGACAAATAATGTAGAAGTGATTGGTTTGACAGAAAGCGCAGAACAATGGGCAAAAACAATTTTAAATAGTATGAAAGATTTTGAAAGAAAAGATACTTATCAAGAAATTAGAAAGAAAAATTTTGACATCAAAAAAAATGCAGAATGGTTAGAGGAGTTTTATTTAAATGAAAGAGGAGAATAAAAAAGTTTTGTTAACAGTATTCACACCGGCATATAACCGGGCATACTCCCTTCATCTTTGTTATGAAAGTTTATTGCGTCAGTCTTGTAAGGACTTTTTATGGTTGATTATAGATGATGGATCAACGGATGATACCAAAAAATTGGTAGATGAGTGGTTGAAAAAAGATAACGGTTTTGAAATTAGATATGTATATAAAGAGAACGGAGGTATGCATACGGCACATAATCTAGCATATGAACTAATTGATACAGAGTTAAATGTATGTATTGATTCTGATGATTATGTGGGGGAAGAGGCAATTGAAAAAATTGTTTCATTTTGGGGAAAATGTGGAAGTGAAAAATATGCTGGGATTATTGGGTTGGATGCAACTTTTGATAATCAGATCATTGGAAAAAGACTTCCGGAAGATATGAAGTCTATCACACTCAGTAGATATTATGCAAATGGCGGTCAAGGAGATAAGAAACTGGTATATCGAACGGACTTAATGAAAAAATATCCACCATATCCGGTATTTGAAGGAGAAAAGTATGTATCATTAGGGTACAAATATCTTTTATGCGATCAAGAATATGAGTTATTGATCTTAAATGAAGTGTTGTGCAATGTCGAATATCAGCTTGATGGATCCAGCACAAATATGTATCGACAATATTTGAGGAATCCCAAAGGTTTTGCTTTTATTCGAAAAGTGGATATGCAGTATGATAAAACTTTAAAAAGAAAATTTTTAACATGTATTCATTATGTATCCAGTAGCATCATAGCGAAAAATCGAAACTTTTTAAAAGAATCTCCGAAAAAAGTGCTTACGATTTTAGCAATACCATTTGGTGTCATATTGACATATTACATTAAAAAGAAATCGAAAGATTTTATGAAAGTAGAAGGAATGAAAAAATGATAATTTGGTGGATAACTTTAATAAGTACATTTGCGCTGAGCTGGCTTGCATTTAAAACAGGAAAAATATATAAAATAAATACTCCATTAGTAAGATATAAAGCGAATAAAATCGTTGCTGTTATACCGTGTGTGATTTTAATACTTGTAGCAGGATTGCGGTCGAATGTGGGAGATACACGTACGTATATGGCTTCATTTAGAAATAATATTCCGAATAATTTGAAAGATTTCTTCCGAACTGTTGATTATGAAGGAGATTGGGGATTTAATTTATTTCAAACAATTATAAAACAAATTTTTGGCAATGAGCCACAGTATATGATATTTATTTGTTCATTCATAACAATAGGATGCATTTTTATTGTGTTTTATAAATACTCAGATTGTCTTGAATTGGCAGTTTTCTATTTTATTACGGCTGGAAATTATCTTGTTACAATGAATGGAATACGTCAGTATTTAGTGTCAGCAATTTTATTTTTAGCATTTCCTCTTGTTATACAGAAAAAATGGAAATCGTATTTTGCTTTGGTGTTAATACTTTCTACTATGCATAAATCAGCATTGATTTTTATACCATTGTATTTTGTTATCAATGCAAAGGCGTGGGGGAAAATAACAAAGTGGATTTTGATAATAGGAATAGGTTTGTTTGTGATATATCCTGTGTCGGGGCCGATTATTGCAGAAATTTTAGGCGAGAGTCAGTATGGTCACTACGGAGATATGCTAATGTCTTCCGGAGGGGGAGCGAATATACTCAGAGTGCTTGTGTATGCTGTCCCAGTTGTGTTGGCTTATTTGGGAAAAAAGAATGAAAAAATGTTGGCAAAACCTGAATACAATTTGGTAGTGAATATGTCATGTGTAAACTTAGTTTTCATTTTATTGGCAACAAAATACTGGATATATGCGAGATTTAATATGTATTTTTCTTTGTATGCGATTCTTTTACTGTGCTGGTGTGTGAAGTATGTTTATAGAAGATACAGTCAATTACTGTATGCAGGAAGTATAGTGGCATATGGAATATATTATTGGTATGAAATGTATGTTAGTTTGGGACAAGTATATATGAGCAATTATATTAAACTGTAATTATCAAGGAGAGAGGAATGAAAAAGGTTATTATTATTTCTCATGCAATGGAAATAGGCGGTGCTGAAAGAGCACTATTAGGTTTATTAAATAGTTTTGATTATTCTAATTATCAAGTGGATTTATTTTTAGCTAGGCAGGAAGGGGAACTACTAAAATTTTTGCCTAAACAAGTAAATCTTCTTCCTATGAATCAGGCGAGATATTTGGCTGTCCCGATGGGAAATTTACTTAGACAGCATAAGATAAAAATATTATATGGAAGACTAAAAGCAAAATATCTTGCAGAAAAGCGAGTGCAAGAATTAGGACTCAAAAAAGATAATCAGGTTGAGTTGACTTATAGCCATAGATATACATGGAAATATATGGATGATATCAATCCTGATGTGCAATATGATTTAGCAATCAGTTTTTTGACGCCGCATTATATTTGCTTAAATCATATAAAGGCGAAGAAAAAAATCGCATGGATACATACGGATTATTCTACTATTGATATAGATGTAGCAACTGAGTTGAGTATGTGGGAAGCATATGATTATATTGCATCTATATCAGAGAAGGCAACAGAAGCTTTTTTGCAGAAGTTTCCGACTTTACAAGATAAGGTTATTGGAATTGATAATATTGTTACAAACAGTATGATAGAAGAACAGGCGAATGAAAACATAGAATTAGAGTGCGAAAAGGGAGAGTGTTTTAATTTATTATCGGTCGGGCGATTCTCTCATGCAAAAAATTTTGACAATGTGCCATTGATATGTCAATCTATTTTAAAAAGAGGAATAGCAGTTAAGTGGTATTTAGTCGGATTTGGTGGAGATGAGCAGTTGATTCGAGAACGCATTGAGCAATATGGGATGAAAGAGCATGTGATTATATTGGGAAAAAGGGATAATCCGTATCCATATATTAAAGCATGCGATATCTATGTACAGCCATCTAGATACGAAGGAAAGGCAGTAACAGTCCGTGAAGCTCAGATATTACATAAACCTGTAATTATAACAGATTTTCCGACGGCGCATTCACAAGTTGAAGATGGGTATGATGGGGTAATTGTGCCATTGGATAATGAAGGATGCGCAGATGGAATTGTAAGGGTAATAAAGGACAGAAATTTGCAAAATCAGCTGATTGAAAATATGAAGAAGACTGATTATAGCAATGAAAAAGAAGTTGAGAAGATATATAAGTTGATGGAATAGAAAATGGGAGACGATATGAGTGAAAATCAAAAAATACCAAAAATTATTCACTATTGTTGGTTTGGAAAAAAAGAAAAACCAGAACAGGTAAAAAAGTGTATTGAAAGTTGGAAAAAGTATTTATCCGATTATCAATTTATGGAATGGAATGAAGAAAATTTTGATGTGAATCAATTTCAATATACAAAAGATGCCTATGCAGCAAAAAAATACGCATTTGTAAGTGATGTTGCAAGAGTGAAGGCGCTTTTAGAATATGGTGGAATTTATTTTGATACAGATGTGGAAGTATTTAAAAGTTTCAACGATGTTTTAGATGCAAAATGTCTTTTGGGATTTGAAGAGGAAAATTATATTGCGACGAGTATGATGGGCGCGATTCCTGAATATCCACTATTTCAAAAGTTTTATGATTTATATAGGACAATTCCTTTTTATGATGAAAATAGGAAGATTATAGAAGGAACAAATGTTTCGAAACTGACTGAATTATTAGAGGAGTATTCATTGCAACGAAATAATTGTTATCAAGAGTTGAAAGATGGAATGAAAATTTATCCAAAAGAATATTTTTCTCCGTATGTATATACATATTGTACATATCAGATTACAGAGAAGTCTTATTGCGTACACCATTTTTATGTTAGTTGGTTGCCATGGCATGTTAAGGTAAAGAAAAAAATAAAACAATATTTAGTTAAACTTATTGGTTTAGAGCGATTGAAAAGAATTTTAGGAAGGTAAGATGTATGAGGATAAAGACAATTACTTGTCATGATGTATATAATTTAGGAGCGAGTTTGCAAGCATATGCTTTAATGAAATATTTGACCCAGTTAGGACATGAAGTTGAAATCATAGATTATAAACCTGAATACTTGAGCAGACATTATAAATTGAGTTTGATTGCAAATCCTAAATATGGAAAAAATGTTATTTTGAAAAGCATTTATCTCCTATTGAAATTGCCAGGAAGATTAGTAGAAAAATACGGAAAACGAAAAAGAGAATTTGATAGATTTAAAAGAGAGTATTTGCACTTGACAGCAAGGAAATATGAATCAAATCAAGAGTTGAAGAAAGATTTACCGGAGGCTGATTTGTATATTGCCGGGAGTGATCAAATATGGAATACGTTATTCCAAAATGGAAAGGATCCAGCATTTTATTTGGAGTTCGTACCTAAGGATAAGACGAAAATTTCGTATGCTGCTAGTTTTTCAACAGAAAATATTGCGCAAGAATATTCAGAGAAGATTACTGGGTGGTTGAAACGGCTGGACAGTATTTCTGTGCGAGAACTTTCTGGAATGAAAATTTTACAGAATTTGGGTATTGATAGAGGAAATGTTGTATTGGATCCGGTGTTTTTATTATCTAAAGATGAGTGGGAGAATATTTTCCTGAAATCTTTTGGAAAGCAGAAAGAAAAATATTTATTGGTCTATGATTTTGATAACAGTGAACATATTGAAAAATTAGTAAAAAAGTTGTCGAATAAAAATCAATGGAAAATTTATTCGATACAGAAAAATAAATATGCGGATAAAGTTTTTTGGAAGAGTGGTCCATTTGAGTTTCTTGCGCTAATAGATAATGCGGAGTTTGTTATTTCAAATTCATTTCATGCAACAGCATTTTCTTTGATTTTTAATAAGCAATTTGCGGTTATTAATAGAAAAGAAGGGATTAATACTCGTATGAAAGATTTATTGTCTGTTGTAAATCTGGAGAACAGAATGATCTGTGAAGAGCAAGAGGAGATTTTGCCAATAGATTATAAAGATGTGAATATTTTATTGAAAAACAAAATTGATGAATCAAAAAAATATTTAGATAGTGCAATTGAAATGGGGAAAAATAAAGATTGAGTATTTGTTGGGCTCTAAAGATTTATAAGAGAATTTTAGCGAGGAGAAATTAATGATAGATCATGTAAAATCAAAAGAATGTTGTTTGTGTGGGAATTGTGAATTGGTTTGTCCTACACAGGCAATTACATTTTCGAAAAAAGAGAATAATTTTTATTATCCAAACATTAATTTTGAAAGATGTATTGGATGTAATAAATGTGAAAAAGTGTGTCCAATTTTGAATCCATTAGAACAACAAGGGCTTTTAAAGTCCTATGCGGTAAAGAATAAGCGGGCTGATGAATTGAAAAAAAGTTCTTCTGGTGGAATTTTTGTGGCATTGGCACAAATTATACTTGCTGAAAATGGAATTGTCTATGGAGCAGCATTTTGTGAAGACTTTAAAGTGAGGCATGTAGCAATTCACTGTGAGAAAGAACTTTATCGTTTACAAGGATCAAAGTATGTTCAAAGTAAATTGGGAGATGTTTTTGAAGAGATAAAACAATATTTACGACAGGGGAGAACAGTTCTGTTTTCGGGTTCGCCATGTCAATCAGCGGGATTAAGAGCTTATTTAGGAAAAGAAAAAGTCGATGGAGTATTGTACATTGTAGATTTTATTTGCCATGGTATATTGAGTGAAAATCTTTTTCAAGAATATATTAAATATTTGGAAAATAGACGTAAAAGTAAAGTTATTTCATTTTGTTTTAGGGATAAAACATATGGCTGGGTGGATTCAGGACCTAAAATTGAGTATGAGAATGGAAAGAATGATCATTGGCCGTTATATGAGGATTTGTATATGCAAGGATATTTTCAAGGGTTATGTATGAGAGAGTCGTGTTATACATGTGCTTTTAAAAATTACTGTAGTGGAAGTGATTTGACAATGGGAGATTTTTGGGGAGCAGAACAGTTAATGCCAGATTTTTATGATAAAAATGGAGTTTCGCTTCTCTGTATTCAAACGAGGAGAGGAGAGGAATTGTTTAATAAAGCAAAAGAGAAATTTATAATACAAGAAGAAACTATTGAGGTTTTGGCAAAATATAATCAAGGATTATTTTACCCTTTTAATAAAGGAAGTAAAAATGTTTTTTTTAATGAGCTGGCACAAAAAGACGGATACATGAAGGCATTGGAAGAAACTTGTAAATTATCTAGAATGGAAAAAATTAAACGGTTTTATCGCAGATTAAAACGTAAATTAAATTAGTTTGAAATGTTATTTTTTTGAAAAATGGAGTATAGATGATTATGGGAAGTAGTAGAATTCAAAATACGTTTTATAATATTATTAGCGGATTTGCTTCAAGGATGTTAGGTATAGTTACGGTTTTTGTTGTGAGAACTGTTTTTATCAAGTGTTTAAGTTCAGAATATTTAGGTGTTAATGGATTATATTCTAGTATATTAACGATGTTATCTTTAGCTGAATTAGGTTTTGGCACTGCTATGGTATATAGTATGTATAGTCCATTAGCTAAAAAGGATAGTAGAAAATTAAATCAATTATTGGACTTATATAGAAAAGTATATAAGATTATTGGCATAGTAATACTAATAATCGGATTAGCTTTGATTCCTTTTTTGGATAAACTAGTAAAAGAGACTCCTGATATTTCGGGGTTGAAGTTATATTATATTTTATTCTTGTTAAATTCAGTTGTTTCTTATTGGTTTTTTGCATATAGGAATTCATTGTTGCAGGCGGATCAAAAAGCATATATTTTAACAAATTATATGAGTTTGTTTAATATTTTAAGAACAATATTGCAAATTATATTTTTAATAGTTTTTCATAGCTATACAATGTTTTTACTTATACAAATTTTTTGTACAATAGGGCAAAATATATGTATAGCAATTAAAGTAAGGAAAATCTATCCGTTTGTTGAAGCACGTTCAGAGAAATCTTTGTCCAAGAAAGAAAAAAAGAAAATTTTTTTGGATGTAAAGGCGTTAATGCTTACAAAAATAGCACATGTAATTTTAAATAGTACGGATAATATTATTATTTCTGCATTTGTTGGAATTAAATGGGTAGGATTACTTTCCAACTTTTGTTTGATTACAGAAGCAATTACTGGGATTCTTTGTCAAATAACAAACTCTTTGACAGCTAGTTTGGGTAATTTCTTTGTAAAAGAAGATAGAGAGGATGGGTATATTTTATTTAAAAGAGTAGATTTTTTGAATTCCTGGTTGTATGGATTTTCGACAATTGCTTTAATTGTTTTGCTAAATCCTTTTGTTGAATTATGGATAGGGAAGGAGTTCATTTTGAGTACAGGGACAATTATAGCATTGGCTATTAATTTTTATGTTGCAGGTTTTATGAATACGCTGTGGACATTTCGTTCAACACTAGGTTTATTTACGCAAGGACAGTACAGACCAATAATTGTAGCAGTATTAAATATTATTATTTCAATATTTTTAAGTTATAAGTGGGGGATTACTGGAGTTCTTGCGGGAACCGCTATTTCAAGAGCTTGCGTTAATCTTTGGTATGATCCTTGGTTAATACACAGAAAAGGCTTCGAGAAGCCAGTTAGAATATTTTTTGTTAGATATATCTTTAAAATTGCTTTAAATATAATAATAACTGCAGGATTGATGAATGTTTCTTTGATTATGTTTAGTAATGGTGTTACGATTTTTAATTTTGTAATTATGACGATAATAGTAGCCGTGGTTCCTAATTTGATATTTTTAATAGTGTTTTTAAAAACAGAAGAATTTGAATATTTTTTTAATATGTTTAAGAAAATAATTGTTCAAATAAAAAATCATAGAAATTAGTTATTCCAAATCAAAAGCCCAATGCATTGATTTTTTGTGAAAAGAAAAATTTATGCTAAGGTTTTGGATAATAGTAATAATCACTATAATGATCAAAATTTGTGTATGGAAATTTTGTGAGAAAAAAGTTATTCGGAAGCATAAAGAATACAAGAATAGTAAATATTAGAGAAAAATACCTCTCTTAATATACATTTCGTACATATTTGACGCATGTGTTCCGATTTATCTGTTTTGTAGTGGATATGGTCTTTATATTAGTGAAGATGCTGGAAGTAATATGAAAAAGAGAGTCCTAAGAGTTTTAAAGCTGTTGATTCGCTTTTGGGTAAGCGCAAAATAATTCGACGGATTGCTTTGCCCTAAAATTCAGTCCATAATAATCATTAGA
>ENA-OPSO01000513-OPSO01000513.1-human-gut-metagenome-genome-assembly--contig:-NODE-513-length-17365-cov-4.017273_pt1 | contig 17365 bp, 12 predicted proteins | sample MGYA00241455_ERZ501902 | MGnify/ENA primary metagenome ERZ501902 (study PRJEB25962, sample SAMEA2042405) | human gut metagenome | biome: human gut; feature: human-associated habitat; material: faeces...
AAAAGATGGTATCACTGGCACTACGTCAGCGGAATCTTTTTCGGCATCTTCGTACTGACCTTCACCTTCAGCGGCATGATGTCTCTGGCAGACATTCCCGAATGGATTCATAAACCGGCACTGAAGAAAGGCAGCGCCACACGCACGCTCCATGCCCGTGCCCCACAACCGGAGGATTACCCCTTGGACTACCGCCGTGTCATAGCTGCCTATCCCCAAGCTTTGCAGATAGAGTGGCGCAACTTCCGCGAACATCCCTACTACATCGTAAAAGATAGAAAAAACGAGTATTACATCGATGCCGCCGACAGCCTGCCGCGTCCGTTACAACTCTCCGAAGAAGAAATCCTGAAAGGCGTGGAAAGCATTTATACCTCCCAGCGTGATTCTTCACAACATATCCCCGGCATACGTATCTCCCGGCTCGAACATTTCGAGACCTACTATCGCGACATGAGCAATATGTATCGCGGACGACCCCAGCTTCCCGTCTGGAAGATAACGGTGGACGACCCGGACCGGAGCGTCTATTACATTCACCCGGAAACGGGAATCATCCGCCATGTAGACACCTCCTCCCGCTGGAAATACTGGAGCTATACAGCCCTGCACCGCATGCGTCTGCCCGGTCTGAACTCCAATGCCACCCTGCGCAAGACTGTGCTTTGGGTATTGCTGCTTGGAGGTACAGCCGTTTGCATCACGGGTGTGGCGTTAAGTGTGAATTATATAAGAAGAAAATGTTGTAAAAGACAAAAACGCTATTAACGAGAATAAACTTGTATGAATAAGAAAAGACTTGGAATATTCCTCGGCAGCATAGCCCTATTGATTGTCTGCAGCTTTGCGGCCTATCAGTACTGGCTTGCTCCTACACGTATACTTATTATCAACGCAACCCTGGCACAAGCTGCCGACATTGCCCTGAACAATGACTGCGCCCGGATAGAAGTCACCTGCATAAAAAAAGAAGAGGTGAAGGACCTTTCCGGCTATGATGCCATCGTGATGTACAGCAGAGGGCTATACCTTGACGACGGCCAGATTGCCGAAGTGGAACGGGTGGGTGCCAGCGGAGTACCAGTCTTTACGAATACGTTACGAAATTTCACCCTCTCCCTCAATCACAATGTTACCAATGAACAACAGCATACGCTACGGGAGTATCTCAAGAACGGCAACAAGCACAACTACCGGAATGCCTTACTCTACCTGCGCCACATCGCCACTCCCCACCGGTGGGGACACCAGGATTACGAGCCTCCCATCCCATTGCTGGAGAACATGTTCTACCACCGCGAATACGGCCGCTACTTCAGTACTCCGCAAGAGGTGACCGCCTATCTGAAAGAAAAAAATCTCTACCATGAGGACGGACGCAACCTTGCCCTGATTTCCGGACTCAACTTTCCGATGGAAGGAAACCGTGCCCACGTAGATTCCCTCATCACGTGCTTGACACAAGCAGGCTTCAATGTCTATCCTTTCACAGCCGGAGGTCAACCGCGTGCCGATATGATACGTACCCTCCATCCCGATGCAGTAGTCTACCTGCCTATGGGACGGCTGGGCAATGACTCACTCATCAACTGGCTGCACCAGGAAAACATTCCTTTATTCATGCCCTTCCCGCTGATTCAGCCCCACGAGGAATGGCTGGACCCGGATACCCCCGTCAGCGGTGGCACACTGACCGCCCGTGTAGTGGTGCCTGAGATAGATGGAGGCATGCTACCCCTCTGCATCGCTACCCAAAACGAAAACAAACACGGATACTATCTGTACACCGCTGAAAATGAACGGATAGATGCCGTAGTGGACCATATTACCAAGTACATGTCCTTGAGAGACATGTCCAACAAAGAAAAGCGCGTTGCTATCTGTTACTTCAAGACTCCGGGAAAAGACGCCCTGCTGGCAAGCGGTATGGAAGTGATTCCTTCACTCTATAACTTCTTGAAACGCCTGCGTTCGGAAGGGTACGACGTCAGTGGACTGCCTGCTACTGTAGAGGAGTTCGGCAAGCGGATACATCGTGACGGTGCCGTCATGGGTTCGTATGCCAAAGGAGCACAAGAACAGTTTTTGAAAACGGCACACCCGATATGGCTTTCTACCGAGCAATACGAACAATGGGCACACGAAGTACTCCTTCCCGAGAAATATCAGGAAGTGACAGACAGATATGGAGATGCGCCCGGCAATCTGCTGGTAACAGAGGACAGTATTGCCATTGCCTGCCTGCAATTCGGCAATATCCTACTCTTCCCCCAGCCCCGCCCGGCATTGGGAGATGATGAGTTCAAACTGGTGCATGGAATGCCGGTAGCGCCGCCCCACAGCTACCTGGCTCCTTATCTGTATATGCAAAAAGGATTCAAGGCAGATGCAGTGATTCACTTCGGCACCCACGGCAACTTGGAATACACGCCCGGAAAGAATGTGGCACAGTCGCAGGCCGACTGGTCGGATGTACTGATTGGTAACCTCCCCCACTTCTATTTCTATACCACCGGAAACGTAGGCGAGGGTATCATTGCCAAACGCCGGACACATGCCGTACTGGTCACCCATCTCACTCCGCCCTACGTGGAGAGCGGTATGCGCCAACGCTATTCGGCCTTGCTCGAAGATATTCACAAAGTGCTGGACGAAGGTACCGAAAAACACCGAACCCTAGGAATAAGTATCAAAAAAGAAGCCATGCGTCTGGGACTGCATCGCGACCTCAACCTCGACTCCATCTCCAGTGACCCCTACACAACCAAGGAGTTGGAACGTCTGGATGCCTTCACCGAAGAGATAGCCAACGAAAAGATACTGGGTGCGTACTACACCATGAACGAGCCTTATTCTGACCGCGACCTGCTGACTACCACTCTCGCCGTCGCTGCCGACCCGCTGGCATACGAAACGGCCCGCAAGGACCGCGATAAAGGCAAAATCACCACAGAGCAGTTGCAAGACTTCACCTATATAGCCCACCACTACTTGCCTGCCGCCAGGAAAAGGCTGACCGCCTTACTCCAGAATCCACCCAAGGATACTGCATCTGTAGCACCGGAGCTTCGCCCCGCCCTACTCTATCGCGAACAGTTGCTTGCCTCCCCCGTCAACGAACAGAATGCCATGGTGCGTGCACTCAGCGGAGGAACCGTATTCCCTGCGCCGGGAGGTGACCCCGTACTGAACCCGAACGTTCTGCCCACCGGACGCAACATGTACAGCATCAACGCCGAGAATACTCCCAACCCAAGGGCTTGGGAAGATGGAAAGCGATTGGCAGAAGCGACTTTAAAACAGTACATCAGCAAGCACGGCGAATATCCCCGGAAAGTAAGCTATACCTTCTGGGCAGGCGAATTCATCAATACGGAAGGAGCTACGCTGGCCCAGGTATTCTGGATGCTGGGAGTAGAACCCGTACGCGACGCCCAAGGCAGAGTGGTTGACCTGAAACTGGTGCCCAGTGAAGAACTGGGGCGTCCGCGCATCAATGTGCTGGTACAAGTGTCCGGACAGCTACGCGACATAGCCGGTTCCCGCTTGAAGTTACTGACCGATGCTATACGTCTGGCATCGGAAGCCGGAGATGAGACCTATCCCAACTATGTGGCATCGGGTACACTGTTGCAGGAAAAATTACTGGTAGAAAAGGGAACTTCCCCCAAACGTGCCCGTGAAATGTCTGTGATGCGTGTATTCGGACCGATCAACAGCGGATACAGTACCGGTATGATGGCCTATACCGAGCACAGCGGCTCGTGGGAAAGCGAAAAGGAGATAGCCGAAGGATACCTCAACAATATGGGTGCCTCTTATGGGGACGACGGAAATTGGGGAGACGTCCAGGAAGGTTTGTTTGCCTCGGCACTGTCCGAAACGGATGTTGTCATCCAGCCCCGTCAAAGTAACACATGGGGCCCCATCTCCCTGGATCATGTATACGAATTTACGGGTGGACTCTCGCTCACCGTCAAAACCGTGACCGGCAAGGAACCGGATGCCTATATGGCAGACTACCGCAACCGGACCAACCGCCGCATGCAGGATGCCAAAGAGGCCATTGCCGTAGAGACACGTTCCACCGTCTTGAACCCTACCTTTATACAAGAGCGGATGAAAGGCGGGGAAGGTTCGGCACAGATGTTCGGCGAAATCTTCCGCAACATCTTCGGCTGGCACGTCATGCGTCCGTCGGCCATGGACAAAGAACTGTTCAATGACTTGTATAGAATGTATATAAAGGATGAGAATAAGCTGGGCATTCACGAGTACTTCCTCCGCGTCAATCCCGCCGCATTCCAGGCTATGACAGCCGTCATGCTGGAAAGCGCCCGCAAAGGTTACTGGAAAGCATCTGATGAGCAACTGAAAACCACTGCTTCCCTGCATGCACAAATCACACGCGAAAAAGGTGCCGCTTGTACCGAATTCGTTTGCGACAATGACAAGCTACAGTCGTTCGTTGCCGACCAGTTGGATAATAGCGAGAAGCAGACCTATACCCAGAACATGAAGGAGGTACACGAAGCATCCGCAACCGATGGCAAGGATGTCGTACTGAAAGAACACAAACTGACTTCCGAACAAACGGTACGTAAGAACAGGGTGAACGGAGTGATTGCAGGCAGTCTTGTCGTCATCACCTTCATCGGACTGGTCGTACTGTTGAAGAAAAGAAAAAAAGAATAAATAGAAACAGAGTATTATGGAATACGCCATTCATCTGTTAGCCCTATTCATCGCCCTCAATTTTCTATTAAAGGTGGGGTTCTATCCACGCTGGGGAATGTGGACGGTTGCCGCAGGCTATGCCTTTTTTGCGTGGCTGGTGACTCCATGGATGACGGAACAGTCCAAGACCGTGGTGGCAGCTTTCTTTGCCTCCCGTCCACAGATGTTGAACTTGTCGGTATGTGTCACTCTGGAAGCCGCCGTAATGATAACTTTCTGTTTCGACTGTTTCGCAGAAATGCGTACCCGCAACACGGCCTTCAAACAAGCGGTCACCCTCTTCCTGAAGTTATACCCCGGCATACTGATAGGCGGAGTAATATGCTATGTCCTGGCACTGCTGCTTTTCACTTTTCCCGGAATAGATTTCGGCAGTCTCTCATGGATAGCAGCCGGCGTTACTTTCCTTGCAGTTTGTGCTGGGAGCCTTCTGCTGCGGCATGCTATCGGTGATAAACCACTGCGCTTGGAAGTACTGTTCATTGTTAATATTTTCATTGTTATATTGAGCATCATTGCCACGGGCTATTGAAATAAATTAAAGAATTAAAAACTAAAAAGATATATGGAAACAATCTCAAACACACTGTTCTGGATTTCAAACGGGCTGCTGGTTCCCGTCGTAGTCCTGCTGCTGCTATTCTTTCTACGTGCCATTATCCTTGCGGGAGGTTTCTTCGGTGAGTTCTACCAGCGGATGAATTTACAGAAGCAATTCACTGAAACACTGGAGAACATCACCCCAGAGAATATAGACGGACTGCTGCAGCAACTCCCATCGGCAGGCAACTCCCCTCTCCTCCGCAACTTGTCCAAATTGTCCGCACACCGGGACGACGCTGCCTACTGCGAACACCTGCTTGCCAACTATGAAATGGAAGCCGAGAAGGAGTTGGGACGTTCGCGTACATTCATCAAACTGGGTCCCATGTTGGGACTGATGGGTACCCTCATCCCGATGGGTCCCGCACTGGTGGGGCTGGCACAAGGAGACATCTCCTCCATGGCCTACAATATGCAGGTGGCTTTTGCCACTACAGTGGTAGGGCTGGTCATTGCTGCTGTCGGCGTCATTACCCTGCAAGTGAAACAACGCTGGTATGCCCGCGAAATGAACGACTTGGAATATCTGTACAAAGTGATAAGCCGCCAAACGGCCGAAAAGGAATAACGGACTAACGATACGAAAACTATGAAGAGTAAGAGAAACAGATTACTGCACAGCGATTCGGACTCCGACCCCATGGGTACGGTAGCCAATCTTTTTGACGTAGCGATGGTCTTTGCCGTAGCCTTGATGGTGGCTCTCGTCTCCCGCTTCAATATGACGGAGATGTTTTCCAAAGAAGACTTCACCATGGTGAAGAATCCCGGAAAGGAAAATATGGAAATCATTACCAAAGAAGGGCAGGAAATCAAGAAATACACTCCCAGCGAAGACCAAAAGACCTCCGGTAAAAGAGGAAAGAAAGTGGGAGTTGCCTATCAGCTTGAAAATGGAGAGATTATCTATGTGCCGGAATAAGGGAATACAGTACCTATTAATAGCTATTTGGCCATCGCAGTATAACAACTATTAAGTATTTCACCCTCCGATAATGGTATGTACATTTGCAGCGTTATATAAAATAAAACAATATATGATAAAGAAAAGACTTCTCACAGCTCTCCTTATGGGAGGAATCATCGCCACCGGTGCCTATGCACAAGCAGAAAAAGGTGACAGCGACGATATGACCAAGAAAACTCACGAGTTGAACCCGGTCGTAGTAACGGGTACGGGTACACATCAGCGACTGAAGAACACTCCGTCTCCGGTATCGGTTATCACTGCCAACGAGATAAAGCGTGCCGGTATCACCGACTTCCAGCAGGCCTTGACCATGATGGTACCCTCGCTCTCCTTCCGTCCGAACGCAATGGGGTCCTATCTGATGATGAACGGACTCTCCAACAAACACGTGCTGATATTGGTAAACGGACGCAAGGTCACGGGAGACATTACCGGTAACATCGACCTCAACCAAATAGACATGACCCGCGTCAAGCGCATCGAGGTACTGAACGGAGCCGCTTCTTCCCTTTATGGTTCGGATGCCATCGGCGGTGTAATCAATATCATTACCAACGAGCCTAAAGATGTGGTAGCCTTCAGCAGCAATAGCAGCTATACGAGAAAGAATCAATTCTCCCAAGGCTTGAATCTGGACATCGCCCAAGGAAAAATAGGGTCCTATACTTCCTATAAATACGACCACTCCGACGGTTGGCAAAACAGCCATCTGACAGAAGATGGAGAAGACATCATCGAAACGATTGCCCCGCTCTCCCTGGGCTACAGCTCGAATAACTTTTCGCAGAAGTTTACCTATGATGCTACGGACCAGCTTTCCTTCTATGCCAACGGCGGATACTATAACCGCGGACTCGAACGTCCGGTAGAACGCGAAGACATCACCGGCGGAAGCAAGTACAACACTACCTACGAAGGTTACAACTGGGGGGCAGGCGCCAAATACAAACTGAGTAAACGCAACGTTATCCAGTTCGACTATTCAGGAAACAATTACGCATCACGCTACAAATACCTGATAGAAAACAGCGGATACCTGCCCGGACAGTATGCGCTTACCAAGCTTCAGAAATTCCATGATGCCGAGTTGAAAGGTATCTTCGGTTTTACAACCAACAGCACTACGGTGTTCGGTGTGGACTATCGCCGTGAAGTGCTCCGCCGTCCCGACTCCGATTTGGACAAAAGTGTCTATACGGCATCAGCCTACGGCCAGCATGAAGTGAAGCTATGGAACCATCTGACCGGTGTTGTGGGTGTACGCTACGACCATCACGAACAGACGGGCGGACGCTTCACCCCCAAAGTGGCAGCCATGTACAACATAGGCAACTTCAATGTACGTGCCACCTATGCTGCCGGATTCCGTGCTCCGGGCATCGACGAGCTCTACTACCACATGTTCAAGAAGACAATGGGTACACGGGCCACCATCTCATTGGGTGACGAGAACCTCGACCCCGAACGCAGCAACTATTACTCCATCAACATGGAATACCGCACCAGCCGTTTCAGTGCTTCCGTCACCGGCTACTTGAACTACGTAAAGAACATGGTAACTTCCAAATCCACCAAATTCGATGACCTACCGGAAGCAGAGCAGAACCGGTTGCGTGAAGAGTTCCCCGAAATCGGTGACCTTTCATCCACGAAAAACCTAAGTGTCAAGAACTACTTCAACTTCGAGAAAGCTACCGTCAAAGGCTTTGAAGTGAACTTGAACGGCAATCTGTTCCCGGGCTTCACCCTGGCCGGAAACTATACCTACGCCTATGGACGCGGTCTGAACGAAGGAGGCGAATGGCAAAACATCGAACGCAGCATACGCCATACAGCCACCATCACCGGAAACTATACACACAGCTGGAGCGACTATACCTTGAACCTCAACTTGAACGGTCGTCTGCAAAGCAAAGTCTACTATCCGGGTGACGCGGACGGCAATGCTCCGGGCTACGGCATCTGGAACCTCAATACCCGCCATACCTTCGACGGCTTCCGCAACTTTGTCATCGAACCGGGCATCGGCATAGACAATATCTTCAACAAGAAAGACAACCGCCCGCTGAACAAGAACTTCGCCTTGTATTCTCCGGGACGTTCGGTAGTAATCAGCCTGGCACTCAGACTAAAATAATCTCTCCATAACGCATTTAGAAACAACAACAATTATGAAACATTTTTTCATCACTCTCTATTTACTCGGCATCAGCCTCTTCTCCTCCGCACAACAAGAGGAGAAGGCGGCTCTGCTCATCACCCATTATGGCAGTTCGGACCCCCAGACACGTGCCTTGACGCTCGACGTCGTGACCCGTGAGGCACAAGAAGCCTTTCCGCAGTTTACAGTGCGCGAAGCATACATCTCGCCGATTGTACGAAAAAGACTTGCCAAGGAGGGTGTGTACAAAGACAGCCCTACGGATGCACTGCTGAAACTTTGCGCCGAAGGCTACCGGACCATCTACGTCCAGAGCACCACCTTGATAGAAGGCAGTGAGATGACCTCCGTCCGCAGGGATGCAGACAAGTTCCGTCCCTTCTTCAAGGAGATAAAAGTGGGAAATCCCCTGCTCTACTCCGTCGAAGACTGCGAGAAGGTAATCGGTATACTGACCGCCGAACAGCCGGAAAAGAAAGAAGACATTGTCTATGTGGGGCACGGCAACCAGCTACCCAGCACGGCTACTTACGCCATGCTCGACTTCATGATGAAAGCCCATGGACTGAAGAACTTCCACGTCAGCACCATTGAAGGATATCCTACCCTGGACGCAACCCTGCTGCAACTGAAAGAGACACGCCCCAAGAGCGTGACATTGGTTCCGTTGCTGTTGGTATGCGGCAACCATACCAAGGAAGACATTGCCGGCGTGTGGAAGACGGAACTTGAAAAGCAAGGCTATCAAGTGAATGTACGCATGCAGGGACTGGGCGAAAACAAAGCCATCCGCCAGCTCTATATGGAACACATCAAAGCTATGCTAAAAGATTGATAACCAGCAAGCGTAAAAGGGCTACACCTTTTACATACCAAGGCTACACCCTTTGCTCCGGATGGCTACACCATCCCGGACAAAGGGTGTAGCTCTTTTCAATGTACACAGATTACGGACATTTGTAACCATATTACGGATTCCTCCTCCTGCGATATGGAACTTTCCGGATTATTCTCTACATTTGTACAAAACTAACAGGAACGTTTATGGAAGAAGTAATCAAGCTCAATGCTGTAGACCAATACAACAAGATGTTCGGTCTCGAAACCCTGCATCCGCTGGTCAGCGTAGTCGATTTGTCCGAAGCCACCGGATATCCCAGGCATTTCACCTTGAACTATGGCGTATACGCCCTTTTCCTCAAAAACACCAAATGCGGAGACATACGCTATGGAAAACAGTATTACGATTACCAGGAAGGCACGGTAACCAGCTTCGCCCCGGGCCAGGTGACCGAGGTCAACATGCTGGAAGGTATGCAGCCCAGCGCCTCCGGCCTGCTGTTCCACCCCGACTTGATAAAAGGCACCTCGCTGGGACAGGGAATAAAGCAGTATTCCTTCTTTTCCTATTCCTCTACCGAGGCACTGCATTTGTCCGAAGACGAGAAAGAAATCTTCCTCGACTGTCTGAAGAAGATTAAGATGGAAATCCAACGCCCCATCGACAAGCACAGCAAGGGTCTGATTGCACGCAACATCGAGCTACTGCTGGACTACTGCATGCGTTTCTACGAACGCCAGTTCATCACCCGCTCGGCAGCCAACAAAGACATCCTGATGAAATTTGAAGCACTGATAGACGACTATTTCCAGAGCGACAAACCGCAGACCGAAGGACTGCCTTCCATGAAATACTTCGCAGACAAAGTGTTCCTCTCCTCCAACTATTTCGGAGATTTGGTGAAGAAGGAAACCGGAAAGACGGCGCAGGAATATATCCAGAACAAAATCATCGACCTGGCCAAAGAAATGATTATAGGAAGCGGGAAGACGGTCAGCCAGATTGCCTATGAGCTGGGATACCAGTATTCGCAGCACTTCAACCGCGTGTTCAAGAAGAACGTAGGCTATACTCCGAGCGAATACCGGCACTTACAGGTTTAGACAATAAGGATTCACCACAGATTACGCGGATTAACACAGAGTTTTTTCGGTTTCATCAAATATAAGTTCTATCTTTGTATGCCAATAGAACATATGGATATGAAACACCCCAAAATAATTGTTGCCGGCATCGGACCGGGCAATGAATCGGATATAACTCCCGCCGTAATTTCCGCTTTGCAAGAATCAGATGTAGTGGTGGGATATAAGTACTATTTCCAATTTGTAACCCCTTATCTCCACCCCTCAACAGCATGCATAGATACCGGCATGAAGCGTGAGCGCGCCCGTGCCGAGCAGGCTTTCGAGCTGGCGGAGCAGGGAAAGACGGTCTGCGTCATCAGTTCCGGGGATGCGGGCATTTATGGTATGACGCCGCTTGTCTACGAGATGAAGCGGGAAAGGAACAGCGACGTAGAAATCGTTTCGCTGCCGGGCATCAGCGCTTTCCAAAAGGCAGCCTCACTGCTGGGAGCTCCCGTAGGACATGACTTCTGTGTCATCTCCCTTTCAGACCTGATGACTCCCTGGGAACGTATTGAAAGACGTATCACCGCAGCCGACTTCGTGACGGCAGTCTACAACCCCAAAAGTGAAGGACGCTACTGGCAGCTTTACCGCTTGAAAGAACTCTTTCTGCAGGAAGGACGCTCACCGGAAACGCCCGTGGGATATGTGCGCCAGGCAGGACGCCCGGAACAAGCGGTACACATCACCACGCTGGGAGATTTCAATCCCGAAGAGGTGGATATGTTTACAGTCGTATTGATAGGCAACTCACAGTCCTACGAATGGAACGGAGCCTTCATCACTCCGCGCGGCTATTACCGGGACACGAATACCGAAGCCACGGGCATCGGGCAAGACATCATGATTCGCAGTTTCCGTACCATCGAAAAGGAACTGAAGAACAAGCATATTCCCCTCGACCATAAATGGGCTTTACTCCATGCCATACATACCACCGCCGATTTTGAAATGGAGCATCTGCTGCATACGGACGAAGGTGCCGTGGCTTCCTTGTATCAAGCCATCGAGAAAGGCGGAATCAAGACGATTGTCACAGACGTCACGATGGCAGCCAGCGGTATCCGCAAAGGAGCTTTGCAGCGGCTGGGCATAGAGGTGAAATGTTACCTCGGCGACCCGCGCACGGCGACGATGGCTGCAGAGAAAGGCCTCACCCGTACCCAGGCAGGCATCCGCCTGGCTGTGGAGGAGCATCCCGATGCTTTCTTTGTATTCGGCAATGCACCTACGGCACTTATGGAACTCTGCGACCTGATACGTAAGGGCAAGGCACATCCGGCGGGCATTGTTGCCGCACCGGTAGGCTTTGTGCATGTGCAAGAGTCCAAACACATGGTGAAACCCTTTACGGAAATACCCAAGATTATCGTAGAAGGACGTAAGGGAGGCAGCAACTTGGCTGCCACGCTGGTGAACTCCGTGTTGTGCTACAACGATGCGGAGCAGTTGCGCCCGGGCAGGGATGTGTAAGTGAAAAAAGACATTCCATAACATTACTTGTTACGACCGATAACATTACTTGTTATGCCCCTTTACATTACTTGATATTTTCATAAGATTACCCGTTGAATGAAACACAGATTTATAATCATAGGAATGGATGACAACCGTTCCCCCTTCTTTCCACCGGAAGCACTGGCACAGATACGGAAGGGGAAGGTCTTCTCCGGTGGCATACGGCATAAGGAGATTGTCGGTCCTCTGCTGCCTGCCGGGGCCGAATGGATTTCCATCACCGTACCGCTGGACTGTGTCTTTTCCCATTATGAAGAAATATTTACCCGCTTCGAAGAGACGGCTACGGACAACTCCATCATTGTATTCGCGTCCGGCGACCCGTTGTTCTTCGGTTTTGCCAATACCATAAAGCGTAAGCTTCCCGAGGCAGACATTCTGCTCTATCCCGCTTTCAATTCCTTGCAGACATTGGCACACCGCCTCGTCATGCCGTATGACGACATGCGCACCGTCTCCCTGACAGGACGCCCCTGGCAGGAGTTCGACCGTGCCCTCATAGAGCGTGCCCCCAAAATAGGCATCCTCACCGACCGCGAACATACCCCGGCCACCATTGCCGCCCGCATGCTGGAATACGGGTACTCCCACTACACACTATACATCGGCGAGCATCTCGGCAATCCCGAAAAGGAACGCATACGCCGGATGACACCCCAGGAAGCGGTTTCCGGTGACTTCGAACATCCCAACTGCCTGCTGCTGGACAGCCATCCCGGACAATGCCGCACAAACTCCCTGCACGGTAGCGAAGCCCCAGACTTTCCAGTCCGTCCCTTCGGCATCCCCGATGAAGAGTTTGCACATCTTGACGGACGCGCCCGCATGATAACCAAGGCTCCCATCCGCCTGCTCACCCTGCAGGCATTGGAACTGAACCGCCGCCGCGTCTTCTGGGACATCGGTTTCTGTACCGGTTCCGTCTCCATCGAAGCCCGCCTGCAATTTCCTCATCTCGCCGTCATCTCCTTCGAGATACGCCCCGAAGGAAAAGAGCTGATGGACACCAACTCCCGGGCATTACGGCGGTAACCGGAGATTTCCTGCACACCGACCTCACTCCCTTTGCCCGCCCCGATGCCGTCTTCATCGGTGGACACGGCGGACATCTGGAGGAAATGATAGAGAAAGTGAAACAAGTGCTGCACCCCGAAGGCTGCATCGTCTTCAACTCCGTATCGGCAGAAAGCAAGGAGGCGTTCTGCCGAGGAATCGAGCGGAACGGAATGGTGCTCCACCCTTCCACCCATATCGCCTTGAACGAATATAACCCCATTGAAATTATGAAAGCCACGCTTTCTTAAACATACCCATTATGAAAACAGCTATTATTCTAATCTCCGAAGCCGGTTTGAGCATAGCCCAATCACTACTCAACGAACTTCCCGACTCCGAAATCTTCACCCTCAGGCACGAAGAGGGATGCACACATATAGAATCCGCCGGCAAATTCACAGCGGAAAACTTCAACCGCTATGATGCCTTTGTCTTCATTGGCGCCATGGGAATCTGTGTCCGCACCATCGCTCCTTGCGTGAAGAACAAATATACCGACCCTGCCGTGGTTTGCGTGGACAGTACCGGTAAATTTGCCATCTCCGTACTTTCCGGACACATCGGAGGAGCCAACGAACTGACCCACCAGGTAGCGAATATCCTCGGGGCCGAACCGGTAGTCACCACGCAAAGCGACTGCACCGGTCTATGGGGACTCGATACCCTGCCCCAACGTTTCGGGTGGTTTCCGGTCATCAACGCCGAGCCCTCCACCCTCCTGTTGGCAGAACTTGCCAAGACGCCCGAAGAGAAAAAAAGAGTATGCATGAACGAGCATATCAGCCTCTTCGTTTCCGGCAAGCCCACCGCCCTGCTGCTCACGGTGCGCAATGAAGGTACGGACTGGATGGAGGCGCACCTGCCGCCTCATGTAGAAGTATTCTACCGGGTGCAGGACATTAAACCTTCACGCTTCAAACTGATTCTGTGCGTATCTCCCCAAGTCCCCAACTTCCCGGAAATGCCTATGATATGCTACGTGCCCTGTGTCGTACACCTCGGCATCGGCCTTGCCCGGCTGGCAGGCCCTGTGCGGAAAGTGGAGAAAGAGATTATGAACACGCTGAAGGAATACGGTATCATGCCCCAAAGCATCGCCTCCATCTCCACGATTAAAGCCAAAAGTGACGAACCGGTAGTGAAAGCGCTCCAAAAGAAGTTCCCGGTCTACTTCTATACAGCCGAGGAACTGGCAGAGATAGAGGTGCCCCATCCCAGCAAAACCGTCATGAAGCACATGGGTACCCCCAGCGTCAGCGAAGCCGCCGCCTTACTGAGTGCAAACAACTCCCGGCTGCTGGTGCCCAAGAAGAAAGGAGAGAACTATACCGTGGCCGCCGCCCTTGACATAAGAACTGTGCGCCAGGGCCACATCGAAATAGTGGGTGCCGGCCCGGGCGACCCGGACCTGGTTTCCGTACGCGGACGCCAAATGCTGGAACGCGCCGACCTCATTCTGTATGCCGGCAGTCTCGTTCCCAGGGAGCTGACTCTCTGTGCCAAGGCCGGGGCTACCGTACTCAGCTCCGCTTCCATGGATTTGGAAGAACAATTTGAAGTGATGAAGAAGTTCTATGACAAGGGAAAATTCATCGTACGCCTGCATACGGGTGACCCTTGTATCTATGGTGCCATTCAGGAACAAATGAACTACTTTGACCAGCACGGCATGAGCTACCACATCACCCCCGGCATATCCTCCTTCCAGGCGGCGGCAGCTGCCTTGAAGTCGCAGTTCACCATTCCGGAAAAAGTGCAAAGCATCATCCTAACACGCGGCGAAGGACGTACGCCCATGCCCGAACGCGAAAAGCTACATCTCATGGCACGCTCACAAAGTACCATGTGCATCTTCCTCAGTGCAAGCATTGCGAAGCAGGTGCAGGAAGAACTGTTGCAGGAATATCCGGAAACTACCCCCGTAGCTGTCTGCTACCACTTGACATGGAAAGACGAACAAATATTCAGGGGGGAACTCAAAGACCTTGCCAGAATAGTGAAGGAAAATAACCTCACCTTGACAACCATGATTGTCGTAGGCGAAGCCATCGGCAACCGTGAAGGTCTGTCACGGCTCTATGCACACGAGTTCAAGCATCTGTACCGGAAATAAATCAACGATTAATCACCCATAAACATTCAAACATGATATTAATATTTGGCGGAACCACCGAAGGACGCATAGCCATCCAAACCCTTGAAGAAGCCGGAAAAACTTTCTACTATTCTACCAAAGGGGATGAGCAGGACGTACTTCTGCATAATGGCATCCGCCTGCAAGGCGCGATGGATGCAATAGAAATAGAAACATTCTGTGCACAGCATCACATAAAGCTGCTGATAGACGCCGCGCACCCCTTTGCCACACAGCTGCATGAGACTCTGGAACAAGTCTCCGTGGAATCGAATATCCCCGTCATCCGTTTCGAGCGTATCTTCCCGGAACGCGATGAAGAACACATCACCTGGTGCAGGGATTATGACGATGCCATCGAGAAGATACAGAAAGAAAAGATTTTCATCTTACTTGCACTGACCGGCGTACAGACCATAGGTAAGCTGAAGCCTTTGTGGCAGAATGCCTGCTGTTACTTCCGCATCCTTGACCGTGACAGCTCGCGCAAGCTCGCCCGGGAACAAGGTTTCTCCGAGAAGAACCTCTACTACTACACGCCCGGAGAAGACGAGCAAATCCTGATGAAACAGCTTCATCCCGAAGCCATCCTCCTCAAAGAAAGCGGGATATCCGGTGGATTCTGCGAGAAGGTGGAAGCTGCCCGGCAACTGGGTATACGCATCTTTGCCATCTGCCGCCCCAAGACATCCGGCAAGTTTATCTGTGTAAACGGCGAGCATGGCCTGCGCCGCATAATCGAGAAACATTTACCCGACTTCTTCCCCCTGCGCAGCGGACTGACCACCGGAACATGTGCCGCCGCTGCCGCCGTAGCCGCCACCTGGGATGTATTCAATATCTACTTCAAAAAGCGTCCTACGGAATTTCCGGTAGTTCTTCCCAACGGAGAAACCATCCAGGTTCCCGTAGAGCCTCAGCACCATATTCCCCACTCCGACCTTCTGGAAAACGGTGACGGCATGTTCGAGACAAGCGCTACCGTCATCAAGGATGCCGGCGACGACCCGGACATCACCAACGGGATGAAAGTTGTGGCCAATATAGCCATACCTTTCCGCATAGACGACCCGCTGCCGGAAGACACTCCCCAGGACGACTACAACATCATCGTCTGCGGCGGCGAAGGCGTAGGTGTCGTCACCATGCCCGGTCTGGGACTTGAGCTCGGTAGCTCTGCCATCAACGACACCCCGCGCGAAATGATAAAGAAGAACGTCAAGCTATGGCTTGAACGCCTCCATATTGCCAAACAGCCCAATCCTATTCTCATTACCATCTCCATCCCCGGTGGAGAAGAAATAGCCAAACGCACCTTCAATCCCCGCCTCGGTATCGAAGGAGGCATTTCCATTATCGGGACCTCCGGCATCGTGAAGCCATTCTCCTCGGAAGCCTTCGTCAATTCCATCCGGAAGTCCATGGAAGTGGCAAAGGCGACCCGGAACCCTCGTATCGTCATCAGCTCCGGTGCAAAGAGCGAACGTTTCATCAAGGCGTATTATCCCGACCTCCCCACCCAGGCTTTCGTGCATTACGGCAACTTTATCGGCGAAACCTTGAAAATAGCAGCCGAAGAGCAAGTACCGCACGTCACCCTCGGCGTGATGATGGGAAAGGCCGTGAAACTGGCCGAAGGCAATCTGGATACCCACAGCAAGAAAGTGACCATGAATAAGGAATTCATTCAAGACCTGGCACGCCAGACGGGATGCAGCGAAGAAACACTTGCCGCCATCGGACAGATGAACCTGGCGCGCGAACTCTGGGACATCATTCCCGAAGAGCTGCTGGAAAAGTTTGGCAAGGCACTGATTGAGCTCTGTCACCGGCACTGTGCCCCCTTACTGCCCAATGGCGAACTAACAGTATTACTCATAACCGAAAACGGAAAAATTTACTCATGAAGAAGAAGATAATCATTACCGTCTGTATGGCAATGACCGTACTGACCGGTCTGGCACAAAGCCCGCTGTCCTTTCATGCAAAAGCTGGAATCGGTACCTCCCATTTTCATGGAAAACACTCCAGTAGTGACACCCAAATAGCTTACAAAGCTGGTGTCGGTGCAGAATATGTCCTCAACAAGACCTGGGTGCTGCAATCCGCATTGGAGTTTGTGTCCATCGGCGGTAAAGACGAGATAAGCCACATCGGCAAGGCCAAAATGCATGAACTGTATCTGCAAATCCCCCTCATGATAGCGGCCCGCCTC
>ENA-OPSO01000542-OPSO01000542.1-human-gut-metagenome-genome-assembly--contig:-NODE-542-length-16821-cov-1.549266_pt1 | contig 16821 bp, 20 predicted proteins | sample MGYA00241455_ERZ501902 | MGnify/ENA primary metagenome ERZ501902 (study PRJEB25962, sample SAMEA2042405) | human gut metagenome | biome: human gut; feature: human-associated habitat; material: faeces...
ATAAGAAGGTGAAATAGAGTGGGTGCGTTTCAAAACATAGGCATTAAAGATTATTTTAAGAGATATGGATATAAGTATGGCTTGAAACGTGGATTCTTTATGTCTAATCCTCTACACATTGTAAGTGATTATGAAAATAAGAAAATTCTTTATTATAGACGCATAAAAAAATATATCTGTAAAAAGTATCTATCATCGGCAACTGTTGATCCGAAAGGAATAACCTACGGTGATACAAGTATTAAAAACCCAGTATGGGTTTATTGGAAGCAGGGTATTGAAGAAGCTCCGCCAATTGTAAAGTTATGCATTGAATCAGTCAGAAAATATGCTGGTGATGATGTGATTTTGTTGTCTGATGAAAATATAAATGAGTATGTTGTTTTCCCATTCTACATAGTTAAGAAAAAGAGGGAAGGAAATATGTCCGCAGCAGCGTTTTCAGATTTACTACGTTTTACATTATTAGAGCATTTTGGCGGAACATGGTTGGATGCGACAGTATATCTGACAGAAAAGCTACCTGACTACATAACAAATAGTGATTTGTTTTCTTTCCGGGATTCCTTTGGATTAATTTATAATCCGGCATTGATGAGTGTATGGCTTTTACACTCGCGCCCAGGAAACCAGGTAATGCGTGAAACAAGAAATATGGCGTATGCTTACTGGAAGGATAATGATTATGTTATAGAATACTTGCTTCCATATATTATTTTGACAGTTGCAATGGAGAAATATCCTGAAGAGTTAAATAAGATGCCATATGCCAATAGCGATTACTGCCATTTAATGTTGGATGCCTTGAGTGAGAAAAACAATCAGGAAACTTATGCATACATTACATCACTAACAAGCGTACATAAGTTATCCTACAAGTTACCGAATGAGGTGATAAGCAACCAGAATAATTTATATCATGACATGATTAACAAGTCAAAAATTGGACAGGGGGGGGGTAAACCAATATGAAAATTGCCCGTCAGAAAGAATACCTTCTTTCTTAATTTATGTGGTAACTGATTACGAGAACAGAAAAATACTTTACTATTCTAAAGTTGATAAGATTTTAAGGAGAAAGTATTTAAAATATGCAAATACTAATCCTGATGGTTTGAGATTTGGAGAATGTCCTTATACAGAACCAATATGGGTTTACTGGAAGCAGGGGATAACAAATGCTCCTGGTATAGTAAAAAAATGTATTGAAACTATACATGAATGGGCAGACAGGCTTGTTATTGAAATTGATGAGACAAGCATTTCAAAATATGTAATACTTCCTAAGACCATCATACAAAAGTATGATGATGGGAAAATATCTGATGCTGCACTATCAGATTTGATTCGGTTTTCTTTACTGTGGCTTGATGCAACTGTTCTTTTGACAGGGAAGATACCAGAGAATATCATAAATTCTGACTTTTTTGCATTTCAGGATTCCTTTGGAAAAATTGATAATCCCGCACTAATTAGCAACTGGTTGTTGCACTGTAAACCTGGGCATCCGATCATGAAAAATGCGAGGAATATGGCATTTGCATATTGGGAAAATGAAAGTCATGTCATGGAGTATTTATTTACATATATATTGCTCAAAATAGCTGTTGAAATAAGCAGAAATAATTGTGGCTTTTTTCCTTATTGCAACAGTGATTATACTCATCAATACCTGAATTCTTTAGCAGAGGAATTCACAATAGCTAAGGCAGAACACATAAAACGGATGACACCGATTCACAAGCTTACTTATAAATTAAGTAATGAAGTTAATGACGGAAATACGTTTTATATGAATTTAATGCGAAAGGATGTTAGTCATGAGAAAGGTAGTAATAAATGGTGACTATCTTGCATTTGCTACTTTTGCGGGAGTCAGTAGGTTTGCAACGGAGTTAGTCTATGAGTTAGATAATATGGTGGATGGACAAGGAATAGAACTCGTTTGCCCCTCTTACACGAAAAATATACCCATATTAAGGAACATCAAAATAGTGTGGCATGGAGAAGAGCAGATAGACCGATGGAAACACATATCTTTACCAAAGTATATTAAGAAAGAGAATGCAATACTGGTTGATCTGACACAGGCGTTTCCGTTATCAGTTCGATCCATAACCTGTGTTCATGACTGCATACCGGAGCTGGTTGATACGGCATATAGTGGGCTTAAGGGAAAATGGATTAAACGACCAGTTAAATTGTTGCAGAGAAGAATTATACTTAGACGAAGCTGTCATATATTGACAGTAAGCGAATTCTCAAAAAAGGATTTGATGAGGATTTACAAACTCCCGACTAACAAGATTACAGTTGTCAATAATGCTTGGCAACATATCACTAAAATTGATTATGATGACAGTATTATCGATAAAAATGCTGTTTTATCTGATAGAGATTTTTATTTTACATTAGGAAGCCGTGTGCCGCATAAAAACTTAGAGTGGATAGTAGCTGCGGCTAAAGCCAATCCAGGTGATCAGTTTGTTGTATCCGGGGAAAATAAATATTGCTTGGGTTTTGAAAACAAGACATTTCCGAAAAACATTTTGTTTACAGGCTACATATCAGATGGGGAAATAAGAAGTCTGATGCGTAAATGCAAGGCGTTTATTCTTCCGTCATTTTATGAGGGATTTGGCATTCCGCCTCTTGAGGCGTTGGCCGAAGGAGCTGAGATTATTATTTCAAATGCATCCTGTCTTCCAGAAATATATGGTAACTCTGCTCACTACATAGACCCAAATGATTATGAGAATGTGAACTTGGATGAAATACTGAGTTGTCCTGTTGAAAACAGCAGTAAGACATTAGAAAAATATAGCTGGAAGAAGTCGGCTGAAACACTTTATAAGGTGATATGTAAGAATAGAAATAGTTGAGAATGGAGAGAGATGAATACATATGACGGGGTTAACAAGGCAGGATATAGAAAGGACTAAAGGATACGCAATTATTTGTATATGTGTATTTTGTGATAATATCGAAGAGCGTTTTTAAACTTGTAGAAAAACTACCATCCACATTAGTAATTGTAATTGTGTCCGTTCAGTTTCCAGCAATAGAAGCAATCTGGAAAATCATTCCAAATGAAATCAACAGTCTTTGGATTGTAACTCGACTTTACTATATGTTTGGAGCAAGGTTTTTTGCTACTTCGCTGGTATGTACTTGGCAAAACTTAATGCGATATAAAAAACTAGGGTGCTACTTAAACGTTGCGAGAGATGGCAGAATACAGTTATTCTGATAGGGATACTCCTAATGGCTCATATTTTGATATTTATGGATAAAGGTTTATTGCTGATTCCGTTTTCTATCCCAGTTTTTATTGCATTCCATTGTTGGGAAAGGTCAAAATATGGAAATGAAATATTTTCTTATTTAGGCAAGCATTCAATATTTGTCTGATTGATTCATCCAATGATATACAGTGGAACAATTCCAGAATTTAGGGATTGCCTATCGGTTTTGCAATATCCGGTATTTATATTTGTGGCATTATTGGTCGTATTCATTGGAATTTCTACGGTCTTAAGGAAACTTTAAACAGAATAATTAATGTAATTATGACATGAAATTTGAGGGATTGATAAATGAAAATATTGTATTTGATATGTCTATACAATGGAGAAATCAATGGAGGGCATACTTATAGAATGGCAACAGTTAAGGCACTGCTTAATGTGGTAGGGGATGGAAATCTCGACATCATTTTATCAGAATTGGACACATCTGATTGGTGCTGCAATGTTGTGATGAGATTAAAAAGTTATACTTCAACAAAAGAAAAAATAATTAATCTCGTAAATGGAAATATTACGCAGCGAAGCGATGAAGATATTAAAAGAATTATTTCTCTCATAAAGAAAAATAACTATGATACTGTGCTTTTTGGAAGTTCTGAGACGGGTAAACTTATCAAATGCGTGAAGAAAGAATGTCCAAATGTTAAGACGATGACATGGTATCATGACATAGTGGCTGATGTGATAGATCGGAAAATGAAAAATGAGTTTTCTATTTGCAAGCTTCCTGTTTGGCTTATGGAAAAATATTCAGAGGGTATAGATGCACGATTGACGGATGTACCGATTGTGTTACATCAGAGGGATGCTGAGTTGTTGAAGAAGAAATGGGGCAGAGATACATCGGTATATATCCCCATCGCACTTGAAGATAAATTTAATGAACTAGCATGCGATAGAGTCGAAAATAGTGATTCTTTGCAGCTGCTATTTGTGGGTGCGTATAATTGGAGCGTAAACATCGAGGCAGTTCGCTGGTTCTGTGAAAAAGTTATGGCAGAATTAGTGGATTATAATGTTGAGTTTAACATTGCGGGATACCAAATGGAAAAAATATTGGAGGATGGCTGGGTAGCCAAATACAAGAACGTTAAAGTATTGGGAACCGTGGATGATTTGGCAGAAACCTATCGTAATGTAGATGTTGTAGTCGAACCAATTTTGACTGGCTCGGGTATGAAAGTGAAGACGGCTGAGGCATTGATGCACGGCAAAGAAATCATTGGCACAGAAGAAGCTTTGGTCGGCTATGAGGAGCTCAAAGGACAAGTGTGTTTGAATGCAGGAGAATTTATTAAAAAAATTCTTTACTACTACGAAAATCGTCCAGAAAGATTTGTTCCTGCAAACAGAAAAGCATACGAGAGAAATTATTCCATTAAAGGGATTGAAAATAAACTACGTGATGCAATTAAAGTTTCCATGAACAAATAGAATAAAAAGATTGTGCTGGGAGTAGAACGACGTGGGGAAAGAATGCTTGGTTTCGGTGATTATACCGGTTTATCATGTAGAAAAATATTTGGACGATTGTGTTCGTAGTATTGTGACACAGTCTTATTCCAATTTAGAAATAATATTAGTTGATGATGGTTCAGATGATTCTTGTCCTCAAATGTGTGATTTTTGGGCTGAAAAGGACGAGCGGATTAAAGTGATTCATAAGGAAAATGGAGGCTTATCAGATGCCCGTAATGCTGGGTTGGACGTAGCACAAGGGCAATATATCGCATTTGTTGACTCGGATGATTTTGTCCATCCAGATTATATTAAAAAACTTGCTATAATTTTAAAACAAAAAGATTGCGATATTGCAATTTGTGGATTTGAAAAATTTGTGGACGGGTCAGATATACCGACAACAGAAACTAATGGAATTGTTAAATATGTGAATCCGAAAGATTGTTATGTTCATACAGATGCTTACTTTGATGTAGCCTGGAACAAGTTATATAGGAGGACTACAATAGGTGACGTGCGGTATCCATATAGGAAACTTCATGAGGACATATATACAACATATAAAATTATGTTTGCTGCTAAAAAAATAGGGCTTACACAAGATGTCCTATATTTTTATCGGCAACGCATAGACAGTATAATCGGGAAACAAGATAACCGCCCTGGGACTGATATGGAACAGGCTTTGTGGGAAAGAGTTAAGTTTTTTAAAACCTTAGATCAGTTTGTTTACACTGAATCATTGGCCGCCTATATCAACAATGTTACACGTATTGTGAAAGGGATATTCAGGGGCAAAATTAAAGGAAACAAAGGACAAATCCGAGTTATGAAGCAACGATTGAAGAGATTGATTCCGGATGTCCTGAAATGCAATGGTTTGTCATTGATGAAGAAGATAAAACTTTGTATAAAAGTGATAATGTAAAAGACAGACCGTTATGGAGCTCTGTTTTTTCGAAGACATAGGAAAGTATGAGAAGAAAAAATGAAGGAAAAAGTTGCAATTGTAGTTACATATAACAGAAGAGATTTATTAATCGAATGTGTCAATGCACTGCTCAATCAAACAGAACAGGTTGATATCATGGTGATTGATAACGCAAGTACAGATGGAACCGAGGGGGCGCTGCAGGGGTATCGAGATCAAAAGCATGTGCAGTATATTAATACGGGCAAAAATCTTGGCGGTGCCGGAGGCTTTAATTTCGGAATACGAAAGGCATATGAACAGGGCTATAAGTATTTCTGGATTATGGATGATGATACAATCCCAGCGGAAAATGCTTTGCAGGAATTTAGCAATGCAGAGAAGAAACTTGCAGAAATTGAATGGGGATTTCTTGCCAGTTTAGTTATGTGGAATGACAAAGAAGTTTGTGTTATGAATTACCCGGTACAACACGATGAATGGTGTAAACAAGCATATTTCATTAATGAAGGATTATTTCCAATTAAGAGCACAAGTTTCGTATCGTGCTATTTTAGAAGAAATGTCGTGAAGAATGTAGGACTTCCAATTAAAGAGTTTGTGATTTGGAAAGATGATACAGAATATACAGAACGTATTTCAAGCAGATATCCAAGTTACTTTGTTACGGCAAGCAAAGTGATTCATAAAATAAAAAACAATGTGGCGACTCCAATTGAAGAAGACTCGACAGATCGTTTGTGGAGATATAAATATCTATATAGAAATATTTCCTATATTATGAGAATGAAAGGATTTAAAAAAGTTTTACACTTCTACTACGCTACATTAAAAGATATCCGCCGTATTTTGAAATCTGATTGTAACGGTAAGTTAAAAAGAATTTCTATTATTGATAAGCGGATGGAGTTTTAAGCCAGAGGTTGAAATCATTGAAGATTAAATATAGAGATGAAAAAGAAATTGGATTTTTATGTGTATATGCAATATATATATTTGTTTATTTACTGAACTCTTCTATGCTCCAGCTGAATAAGTTGTTGGAATATGTAACTGTTGTGGCCGCTATTGTTTTAATTCTGCTTTTTTTACTAAAGAGAAAATACAAAAAGAGAGAATTTTTTATAGGTGTACTTTCATTTATCGTATTTGCATTTGCTGCTCATTCAACAGGAAAAGACCAATTGCTTTTATTTGTGTTGTTTATTGTTTGTTCGAGCATGGCATCGTGGAAAAAAATATTAAAAGTATCCTTAGGGACAATAATTTGCTCGTTAGTATGTATTTTTAATGCAGTAAATAGTGGAGTGATTCAGGATTATACATATCTTCATCATGAGGGAGTAACAGCACATAGCGGAGGTTTTGTTTATTATACGACTTTGCCATATATTGTGATGTATGTAATCTTAATTTATTTGTATTTAAGAGGGGAAAAAATTAAGTGGATTGAAGTTGGAGTAATCTTTGCTATAAGTTATGAAATGTATCAATATAGCACGACAAAATTAACATGGTATTTAAGTTTAGGAATCTTGGTATTAGAAATTATACTAGTTAAGTTTGATTGTATTCAAATTGATAATTTTGTTATAAGAAAAGTTGGTCCTTGGCTGTTTCCAGTAATTGGATTGATTACAATTTTGTGTTGCTGGTTTTATAAAGCAAGTAGTACATTTTGGTTTGGGCTAAATGTTACATTGGGAAATCGTCTTGGCTTAGCCCAAAAAGCATTTGCTGAATACCCTATAACTCTGTTTGGCCAATATATAGAAATGTATGGGCAGGCGGATGTGGCATTTGGAAATGTTAGTTATACTAAGTACTTTTATATAGACTCAGGCTATATATATGCAATTTTGGGATATGGGGTATTGTTCACATTAGTTGTTATATTTATGTATTCATACCTTATCTATTATGCAACAAAAAGAAATGATAAAAATTTATTTATTTGGTTAATTATTGTCTTGGTGTTTACTGTTGTAAATAATACATGGGTAAGTTTGGCGGTAAATCCAGTTTTGATGTGTTTCCCTATAGTGTTTAGGTCTAGAAACAGTATGGAGGAAAGAGATAAAATTTAATTATTTAGTAGTAGGATCTGGTCTTTATGGGACTATCTTTGCACATGAAGCAAAAGTGCACGGGAAATCAGTTCTAGTTATTGATAAGCGCCCACATATCGCAGGTAACATCTATACGAAAAATATGGAGGGTATTAACGTGCATGTTTATGGTGCTCATATCTTCCACACGAACAATAAGAAGGGTCATACCGAAAAGCAATGGGGACGTGACTGTAAAGACCTGCCTGCCTTTATCATTAAGCGTCTACCGGTTCGCCTAACCTTCGATAACAACTACTTCAATGCACTGTATCAGGGCATTCCCGTAGGCGACTACATAAAGGAGATTAAGAACTTGCTAGAGGGTATTGAGGTTCGCCTGAATACCGATTATCTAGAGCGTAAGAAAGAACTGAATGTGTTGGCAGATAAGGTGATGTATACAGGTCTCATTGACGCTTACTTTGCTTATAAATTGAGTGCGTTGGAATATCGTTCGGTTAGTATTGAGACCGAAGTGTTGGACAAATCGAATTCCCAGGGCAATGCAGCAGTGAATTACACAGATCGCGAGATACCTTGAACTCGTATTATCGAACATAAATGGTTTAAATTTGGAAAGGATGAAAGTGGTAATGATTTGCTCAAAACTGTCATTAGCCGTGAGTATAATCTTGAATGGAAACTGGGTAATGAGCCTTATTATCCTGTTAATGATGCAAAAAAAGTGCATTGTATTCCAAGTACATAAAACTGGCAGATGAAGAGCAGCAGGTAATCTTTGGGGGGATGATTGGGTGAGTACAAGTATTACGATATGGAACAGGTGATTGAAGCTGCTTTGAGCATGTGCAAGACGGTGCCTGGATTAATTTTAGATGGAGAAAAGGAAATGTACGAACCAAGTGTAAAGAAAAATTATGTGTATAGGTTGTTTTATGAAATTCTGGCGGTAATAACTCCATTTATTACTGCACCGTATGTTTCAAGAGTTCTTGGGGCGGACGGTATTGGAATTTATAGTTATACATCTTCTATAATGACATATTTTACCTTATTTGCTGCTTTAGGTACAGCAACTTACGGTGCGAGAGAAATTGCACAACATAGAGATAATAAAATTGAGACAAGTAAATTGTTCTGGGAAATTGAATTAATGACGGTCGGAACCTCTTTGGTCTGTCTGATTGTTTGAGGGGTTGTGATTTTATTTAGTAAGGAATATAGATGGTATTATATTGCTTTGGTGCCTACGCTATTGGGAACTATGTTTGATGTTTCCTGGTTCTTTACCGGTCTGGAGCAAATTAAATATATTGTACTTCGTAACACGATATGCAAATTTCTTGGAATTGTTCTGCTGTTCTTATTAGTGCACGAAAAACAGGATCTGATTATTTATGTGCTAATCAATTCTGGTATTAGCCTGTTTGGTAGCTTGTCAATGTGGTCGTATTTGCCTAAAATATTGAAAAAAATTGATTTCAAAACATTGACGTTCAAAAAGCATTTTAATGAAACACTGGTTTATTTTATTCCAACCATTGCAACATCGGTGTATACAATACTGGATAAAACGTTGATCGGTGCTATCACGAACAGTACTTATGAAAATGGTTACTACGAGCAAGCAACAAAAATTATAAACATCATGAAATCTGTTGTATTTTCAGCACTAAATGCTGTAATGGGTTCTAGAATTTCTTATTTGTTTGCAAAAAAGAAAATTATCGAAATAAAAAAAAGATTAATTCGATCTATAGACTTTATTTTTTTGCTGGGATACGGATGCGTATTTGGAATCATTGCAGTTGCACATAATTTCGTTCCCATTTTTTTCGGTGAGGGATTTGAGCCGGTTATTCTTCTCTTATCTGTAATGGCACCAATTATCATTATCATTGGGACTAGCAATTGCCTTGGAAGCCAATATTTCAACCCAAGTGGACAAAGAGCAAGGAGTGCTAAGGTTATCATAGGTGGGAGCTTTGTAAATATAGTACTGAACTTAATCTTAATTCCGCAGTTTGGGGCATTGGGTGCAACAATAGCATCTGTAATTGCAGAACTTGTGATTACGGTTTTTTACGTGAGGATGTCTGATGGATATATGACTGTAAAAACATTATGGAAGTGCTCACAGTTAAGAATTTTAGCTGGGGTGATTATGATGGTTACAGTTATTTGTGTTGGAAAATTGCAATTTGCACCAGCACTATCAGTTTTAATTATACAAGTGGGAGGTGGAGTCGTTATATATGGCTTAGTCTTACTACTGCTTAGAGATAAAATGGCAATTGAACTTGTAAATATGATGGGAGACACAATGAAGAAAATAACAAAGCGAGGATAATACAAAATGGTCGAATTAAATCTTAAGTTTTCAGAGGCTTATTTTGAAGATGAAGAAAGAGACGGTTATTTGGTAACCAGTTCTATGAAAAAAGTTTGGGCAGTAGAATTGGATATGCTAAACAAACTGTTAGAAGTCTGCGATAAATATAATTTAAAATTTTTTATGGATGGGGGTTCCTTATTGGGGACTGTCAGACATCAGGGATTTATTCCTTGGGATGATGACATAGATGTAGTGATGCTCCGCTCTGATTATGAAAAGCTGCTTATAGTAGCAGAAAAGGAATTTAAGGAGCCATATTTCTTTCAGTGTTACTGGACAGAAAATAATTATACTAGAGGTCATGCTCAGATACGTAATAGCAATACCACGGGTATTTTAAAAAATGAGTTGGATAAAAAATACGCATATAATCAAGGTATATTTATTGATATTTTTGTGTTGGATGGATTGACAGATAACATAGAGCTCCGTGAAAAGCAGAAAAAAGATGTAAACTTAATAAAGAAATTAATGTATATACGTGTTCTGCAAAGTTCAAAATGCAAAGTTGTGAATTGGCTTTGTAGAGCATTACCTTGGAAATTTTTTGCTACGAAGTTGGATAAATGCTTAAAAAGATATTCTATTAATGAAACTAACCATATCGCAAATCTGGGATTGGGATTTGACTTTGGAAAGAGCGTAACGATTAGAGATAAAAGTTATTATGATACTGTGGCGTATTTGGATTTTGAGATGCTTAAGGTTCCTGTACCTATGCGGTATCATGAATGGCTTTCTTTAAGATATGGGGATTATATGACGCCAAGCAAACAAGGAACAGTACACAGTGGTGTGATTTTTGATACAGATAAATCATATAAGGATTTTCTAGCAGAGTGAAAGATTAGTTAAAAACTAAATATAAAAAATTTTTTTGTTGGCTTTCATTGCTTCTCAGACTGTGGCGAATCTAGCCATAAAAAGAATCAAGGAATAATAACAATATGTTTTCTAGGGGAAGGTGAGCGTGGATGAATATTGAAAGAGGTGAGCAGACGCCGGTTCTTATGAGGGATGCTAAAAATGGAAGACTATTATATATAGATTCATTGAAAGGCTTCACTATTCTATTAGTAATTTTAGGACATTTACTTAGTAATGAGTTCACGCTTAAGGTGCTAATATATAGTTTTCATATGTCTCTGTTTTTTATACTTTCAGGAATGACATATAAAACTAAGTCCATTTATGACATTCTAAAAGCAAAGACATAGGGTATTGTTATCCTGTATATTTTATGAGCACTGATTTTTTACTCGCTTTCAGTCAAAAATATGTTAATGATCTTGTATGGCACAAATGAGTCTTTATCAGCAGCGTCAAGCAATGCAAAGCTCTGGTTTCTGATGACATGGTATTTTACTTCATTACTTGGAGCATTACTATTAGATCTAATAAAGGAAATTACAAGTAGATATATGAATTTGTCACATGTTTTATACTGGTATGCGCAAGTATATTGTTTAAGCGGTTCCATAATTTGATATCGACATCACTGATTATTGCTAATACCTAGGGGTAGCAAGAATACCCTCAAATGGCAATAAACGTCTGCATTGAGTTTGTATTGTTATTCGCTTGTTGTGATAGTCTAAATTTGGGGTTTGTTTTTTAAGAATAGAGAACTCACTACAATTTATAGGAAAGAGGACGCTAGTTATATTTGTGAGTCATAGGATATTACTATACAACCTAAAAAGTGTAATTTGCTGCGTGCCATAAGTGCAAAGGTTTTTATACTTATCTACATACGAAGTTTCTGTAGAAGAACCTTTTGATGAAAAGCAGCCGACACAGCTTGATACATTAACCATAAGAAATTGTTATACTGAGATTAAGAGACTTTGTGAATCCTTATGTTGTGCATATTCTACCAAATATGGATTCGGAACATGCGTGGCCAGATTGATATTAACGTTTGGGGAAGGGGCGTATATTATGCTATAAGGTTTTTGTATAATTTGGAGATGTATTGTAGAAGGTAAAGATATGGCACATAGGATGAAAGATGTTTATAACTCTGTAGCCTTTGTATATATTGAAAACGATGGCATTTTGGCACATTACAGTTTACACAGTGTCAGCAAGACATTAATGAATTTATATTAAATTAATGGATTTAGGTTGGAACCCTGTATACAGTTTAGATGACGCACTTTTGAAACTCTTAAATTCTATGAATTGTAATAAAGGAGAAAAAATTAATTATGATACATAACACTGATTGTAATGAAATAAGTGAGACTATGTTGGCAAATCAGTTTAAAGACAGCGCTATCCTTGTGACTGGCGCAACAGGAATGATTGGTCAGAACATTGTCCGCATTATTATGGAGCTTAATGAACTGTATAATGCAAATATAACGCTTTTTGCTCATGTGAGGAATCGTAATAAGTGCAATATTGTATTAGAAAATTATGCATCGCTCCCAAATTTCAAAATTGTTGAATGTGATATTACCAGTCCGCTCTTTAAGGAAGAGCTTTCGGGGAGGTATATAGATTATATTATACACACAGTAGGCGTCACTGGAGGAAGCTTACAACATCTGCAAAGACCAATGGATACAATTGATGTATCTTTGCGAGGGACGAGGAATGTTCTCGATTTGTCTAAAAATACGCAGTGCAAAGGAATTGTATTTACTTCATCACTTGAAGTGTATGGGAATACTGGTGTTGACAAGCCTTATATCTTTGAGACCGATGGCGGCTATATCGACCCTGTCAATGTAAGAAGTAGCTATTCAGAAAGTAAAAGAATGTGTGAGTGTATGTTCGCATCATATGCAAAACAATATGGGATTCCTGCGACTGTGGCACGGCTTACAGCATCTTTTGGATATGGTGTTTCTTATGCTGATAATCGTGTTTTTGCACAATTTGCTAAGAACATTATAGAGCATAAAGCGATTATTTTGAGATCCACTGGAGAAACAGTTAGAGATTATTGTGATGCAGAAGATGTTGCAGTTGCTTTGTTGACTTTACTACTGCGAGGCGTTCCGGGCGAAGCCTATAATGTCGCTAATATGGATACAGAGATTTCAATAAAGGACTTGGCGTTGCAGTTTATTGAATTGTATCCGGAGAGTGAGACTATCCTACAGTTTGACCTTGGTGAAGATGCTGCAAAGTTTGGATATAACAAAACCATGCGAAATGTTCTTGACTCTCATAAACTGATGAGTTTGGGATGGCAACCTAAATATGGAATTGAAGATATGATCCGTCATCTGATAGCTTCTATGATTAGGTCAAAAAATACATTATGTTGAAAAGGAGACGAAGGTTATGGCTGAGTATAAAAGGGGATTTACAGTTGGTACATTCGATATGTTTCATATTGGGCATTTAAATCTTGTGCGTCAAGCGAAGGAGTATTGCGATTATCTTATCGTGGGTGTTCATTCAGATGAATGGGTTATGTGTTGCAAAAATAGACCTACAGTAATCAGTTATGAGGATCGTGCAGAAATCGTAGGAGCTATTCGCTATGTCAATGAAGTTGTAAAAAATGAAACACACAGTAAAATGGAGGCTTGGAAAAAATATCATTTTGATGTTGCTTTTATTGGAGACGATTGGAAAGGAACGGAAGTTTGGAACAAGATTGAGGCTGAACTTAAGAGTGTTGGGTGTGATGTTGTATATATTCCATATACGCAGGGAATTTCCACAACTCAGATTCGTCAGAAATTGAAGGATTTGGCAGTTGAAAAGATGGAGAAGAAGTAGAACATAGGCGGGAATAGACATGTATAAATTAGAGCAACAGCAGAAACGAATAGAATATATCGATATTGCAAAAGGCTTGGCAATCTTTTGTGTTCTTGTGGGCCATATTGTTGACTCAGATACTCTGATGAAAACCATATTGTATGCGTTTCATATGCCGGTATTTTTTATTTTGTCTGGAATGGTTGCTCATGTACAACCTCAATATACTCTGACAAATTGCAAAAGCATTGTAAAAAAACGGACAACTACTTTAATGATCCCATATGTATTATGGGGATGCATTTATGCAGCATTTTCATTCCATAATCTGTTGTTAATTGCATGGGGAACTAGAGAAACTTTAATTCGTGCAAGTTCTTTGTCATCATTGTGGTTTTTGCCAGTGATGTTTGTGGCCTACATAATTTTAGAAGGGGTATTTTTACTTTGTAATCAGAAATATTACTGGTGGAAGATTGTACTAGCGGGAGTTGCATGCTTTCTAATTGGTTCTTTTCTTCCTCATTGGTGCAAATATGGTGATCCATGGGGAAGTGATATCGCTTTTGTTGCAGCTTCTCTTATGATACTGGGATATGAATTTCGTCCTCTATTTGATGGGCTACAGAAAACACATATTAAAATTATATGTCTTGTGGCTTTATCTGGGATGATAATGCTTGGAATTGGTGTTCGATTTAATTCGACTTCTGTTGGTTATGTATTGATGGCAAATGCTATATATGGAAATCCCTTGTTGTTTGTCGTAGGTGCTATAGGAGGAAGTTTGGTTGTGATTGCGTTATCGACATTGTTTTCTAGATTGCGCATCAAAAAGAAAGCGATAGTTTTTATTGGGCAGAATACATTAGGGATTTTCCTTGTCCATAAACCGATTGTAGAAGCCGGAAGAATGATTGCATCGAAATTAAAAATGAACTATAACACGCCGATGCTATTTATGGTTATTTCATTGGTGGGGATTTTGGTTTCATGCATTGTAGTTTATGCTCTCAGTTTCTTTGCCCCAGTTCTAGTTGGAAAAAGACAGAGGTGAATGAATGTAATAATAGTTAAATAGGAGGTATATTAACGTGAAAGAAATAACATTACTTGATTGTACATTACGCGATGGCGGCTATGTAAATAATTGGAATTTCGGAAAAGGAAAGATTGAAAAAATAGTTCAGAAGATTATTCAGGCAGGAATTGAAAATATAGAGTGCGGATACCTGAGTACAAAAGATTCCGGTGATATAGATACTGCTCGTTTCAACAGTATTCAGGATGTTAAGCGAGCCTATGCTTCTGCTAAAAGTATTCATCAAAGGTATGCAGTAATGGTAAACTATGGAGAGTATCCTGCGGAGTTGCTTGAAAATGCGGATGAAAATAGTCCTATTATTCGTGTCGCTTTTCACAAGAAAGATTTAGACAACGCATTTGTATATTTTCACGAACTCAAGTCGAAAGGCTTCCGTTTCTATGTGCAGCCGATGGGTGCATTGAATTATACAGATGAAGAATATGTTCAGCTTATAAAGAGAACAAATGAGCTTTCACCTGAGGCTTTCTATATTGTAGATAGTTTTGGCGTTATGGAACTGAAGGATTTCAGACGGCTGATTTTTCTTACAGATAATAATCTGGATCAGCATATTGTTCTGGGATATCATTCTCACAATAATCTCCAGCAGGCATATAGTAATTCAAAGTACATGGCAGAGCAAAATCTGGATCATAATGTAATTATAGATGCCAGTGTGTTCGGTATGGGGCGCGGTGCAGGTAACTTAAATATAGAACTGTTTGCTAAGTATCTGAACCAGAATTTTCATAAGAACTACAATATCGAACCGATTTTAGAGGTGTTCGATGAATGTTTGAAGCCGATTTTCACAAAGAATTTCTGGGGATACTCACTACCGTTTTATCTTTCGTCTATTCACAATTGCCATCCGAATTATGCGAATTATTTTGCAGAGAAAAATACGTTATCGGTTAAGTCAATACATGAATTGCTGTCCATGGTTTCAGAAGATGACAAGGTATCGTTCTCCACAGATAAGGCCAGCAAGTACTATATGCAGTATCAGGAAAACTACGTAGATGATCATGGTGCAGTTGCTCAAATCAAAGAAAATGTGGATGGTCGTACAGTATTGATTCTAGCACCTGGCTTGTCATTGAAGAAAAATGCTGAGAGAATTAAAGCTTTTATTGAAGAAAATATCCCAGTTGTTTTTGGTATTAATAAAGTGTCTGATGAATTCGCATATGACTATCTTTTTGTAGCAAATGAAAAGCGACTGAGTGAAGGAAAACCTGCAAATGTAAGGCAGTATATTACTACATCCAATCTTCGTTATTCGGAGAGTATCTGCGTGAATTATTCTTCGTATCTGTGCGAAAATGATAAAATAGCAGATGATCCCACATTAATGCTAATTAATCTGTTGATTGCAGCTGGAGTGCGTTCTATTGCAATTGCGGGATTTGATGGATTTAGCGCTAATCCGGATGAAAACTATTTCACATCTGGGATGTCTCTGGGAAGTAATATTGCGTCTAAGATGTACAAAAATGATGTTATCAGAGAACAGGTTGCGAAGATTCGTGAACAGATTACATTGGACTTTGTAACTCCAAGCTTATATCTGAAATGAAGTGCTATATGATTAAGGGGGAGAGAATAAAATGCGAGAGATATTGCTTCTGGAAAAATACATTCTTCATCCAATGTGGTGTTATAAGCAAAGAAAACGGTTGAGGAATTTCAACCCAACTATAATTTCAAATAATTGTACAGCAGGTTTTATTTATCATGATTTAGGATTGAAGTTTCTTTCCCCTACAATTAATTTAACAGTTAAGGATTTTCCGCTTTTTATTTCCCATTTGGAACACTATTTAAGTTGTGAACTTATAGAA